>ERZ802819.2071-NODE-2071-length-11630-cov-48.0194_pt1 | contig 11630 bp, 12 predicted proteins | sample MGYA00345647_ERZ802819 | MGnify/ENA primary metagenome ERZ802819 (study PRJEB30503, sample SAMEA104212355) | marine metagenome | biome: Westerlies Biome; feature: [SRF] surface water layer (ENVO:00010504) within the epipelagic zone...; material: water... | reverse complement strand
ATGCTGCTGGATTGCGCCGGAGATCTGCCAGACGAGTTGCATCGTCCATCTGGGCAGCACCAGCGAGAAAATCGCGGATGTCAGCTCCGATCAGAGCACCCGGCAGCAAGCCAACGGCACTGGTGATGCTGGTGCGTCCTCCCACCCAATCGAACATCGAAAAGCGTTTAAGCCAGCCGTCTTGTTGGGCTTCCCGATCGAGTTTGCTGTCGACCATGGTGATAGCCACAGCCTGATCGGCCCAGCGGCCACCACGGGACTCCACACGATGGCGAGCCTGCTCCATACCCAGATGGGGCTCCGGCGTGCCGCCGGACTTGCTCACGGTGACCACAAGGGTTGTCGCCAGTCGATCGTCCAGCTCAGCCAGAACGGCACTCATGCCATTTGGATCGACGTTGTCGAAGAAGTGAAACGGCAGACCAGAGCCGTGGCCCTGCAGCGCTCTGATCATCAACAGGGGTCCCAGACCGCTACCGCCGATGCCGATCCAGAGAACATCCGTAAAGGGCTGTCCTCCGGGAGCTTTGATCACGCCGCTGATCACATCCCGACCGAACTGATCGATCTGATCGATTTCTGTGGCGATTTGGTCTCGGACCGCCTCATTAGGCGCCAACTGCGGGGTCCTCAGCCAATAGTGACCCACCTGACGCTGCTCATCAGGGTTGGCAATGGCACCAGCTTCGAGCTCGGCCATGGCCGCGAAGGCTTTATCGAATCCCGGTTGCAGCTGCTCGAGATGGGATGGGTTGACATGCATGCGGCTGATGTCCAACCAGATGCCGAGATCTTCGTGATACCAGAGCAGGTCACAGAAGCGCTGCCATTGAATCTGAGCGTCACTGGCGCTGAAATCCGGGAAGCTCATCGGGCCCTGATGGTGCACTCCGACTGAAGGTATCGAGGAACGACCGGGCTTGCCCATCTCCTGGGACACCCCGGCTAGTTTCGGTGCTGATTTGAGCAGGGTCCCGCCTCCAGTTCATGCGTGAACGTCTGCAGCGCTGCGGTGCCCTGGTCCTGAGCCTGGCCCTTCTTTTTCCTCCCTCGGTCTCCAAGCCGTCGGCGGAGGTGTCTGAAGCGATCAATCAGGCCACTTCGCAAGACGAACGGCCTGATCCATCGATCTTTTCCCCTGAGGAATTGCAGTTGCTTCAGCAACGTTTCGGGGTGCACGGTCCACAGACGTCACTGGCGCAATTGTTCACGCGGGGCGTCGATCAGCTTCAACCTTTACGAGAGCTCACCCTCGATCAGCTCCGACAGCTCAAGCCTGTGATCGTGAAGGAGTCTGCTCAGCATCGCGTCAATCCGATGCTGGTCACAGCCATTCTGTTCGACGAAATTCAGCACGCCAAGCCCGGAGAAGGTCTTCCGTTTATCGCCCACTCCGGACTGGTCAAAACCCATGGTCCGGCGCAGCTCGCCATCACCGAGCTGATCCACCAAAACCGTCTGCCTGCCAACCCCAGCGCCGATGAAATGGCCTGGGCCAGGAATCAACTGCTCGATCCAAAGATCAGTGTGGTGTTGTTGGTGGGAAAGATGATTCGACTCAAACAGGAGCTTGGGCTTCCCAGTGGTCGACGACTGGATGCCAGCAGTTCCTACGCGGATGCCAAGGCGATCGCCACCCTGGCCTACCTGCACAACGGAAAACTCGATTACCCCAGCCGCATCCTGAGCTACATGCAGGATCCTGAATTGCACGGGCTGATCTACAGCTCCCGCCGCAGCCAGCCCTACATGTTGATCTGAATCCCCTGAGTTCTTAGAAGTGGACGCCGAGTCCAACATTCAGCCAAGAGTGGTAAGGCGACACCACAACGCGTCGTGGTACAGGGCGGTAAATGGGACGGTAAGTGGGGGGAACAACCCGTATCCAGGATGACCCGGTCGAGCGGACTGCGTGCTTGTAACCCTTCCGATACCCCTTGTCGTAAGCCTTCTGTTTCTTCTTGGATCCGTGATGGTGGTGATGGCCATGCCAGTCGTGGTGGACCTTGTGGGCGTGAGCTTCCGAACCAAAAGTCAGACCTGCCAGGGCCACAGCGGCAATGCCACTGACGACCAGTCCGTTGGATGCCATGTGCCTCAAATCAACTGATCAAACCGTACGAAGCGTGCTCCGACAGAAGGTAACTGGAGCTGGTGTGATGAATGACTGAATGTGATCGGCATGGAACCCATGCTCAAGAGACACAGAGATCACCTAACGCGGCAAGGCGATATTGAAGTGATGCCCAGTTAAAGCTGCGAGGGTCCCCCCTCTCTCCGCCCAGATCAACATGGCGGTGCGTGGTGATCGCTGCCGGAGGCAACTTGAAGCGATTGATCCAATCCGAAAGAACAACGGCAAGAGCGTCGTATTGACGTGATGTGTATCCCGTGTGCTGTGACGCGTCATTGGCACCGCTCTCGGGGGTTTCCAGGCTGACGTGCAGCGCGAAATTGTTGAGAGAGCCCAACAGGCGCGGGTTGGTGACGGCCCATTCACCAAGAAATGCAGAATTGCCAGCTCCATAGGCCCGTTTGAGCGGGTCAACGATGTCAACAACGCTTCCATCCAATCCAACCAGCGTGTGGTAACTCACCTGGTCTTCGTCGAAAGGATGAGGCGTCTGGAACGTGTTGATCGCTGATGTCAACGAATAGACGGTCTCGTGCATGACCACCACCCGCGGTGATGGATCCAATGGAGTGCCGTAGGCATCCTTCGAGAAACGCTCACCGAAATTGGTCGAATGAATGGGAACGGTGGTGCGCCAGACATCACTGGAGCGTTGCAGCGCTTTCAGGCGAGAACGCAGGGCGGAATCAATCCCGGTGCACTGCTTTGCCAAAGGGGATGTCCAGGACCGTGAGCGAGGAGCACGTGGGTGATCCACTGCTGGTGGCGACTTGATGTCCTTGCCTGATTCCACCTGCTCAAGAAGGTCCATCAGCGATGGACGATCACCAGCGTGGGATGGCTTGCTGCGGTCAAGGCTGACCCAACTGACCAGCAGAACAGCAAGGGATCCCGTAGCCGCCACAGCTACAGCAGTTCGAGGGTGCAGACGGATCAGATCGGCAACCCGCTCAAGTTTCTGGATCAGAGAAACCGGAACCATCGATCTCTCAGAAACAGCTGCTCCGAGGATGCCGCAGGTTCCCAGCTGAGGCACCACCGTTCCACACCCTGCACTGCACACAGTTGAGTTGTAGCGAGGCAGCCTCGACGGGCATAGGTGAACACAGCTGGCCGATCCACACTCAGCAGCAAGGGAAGATCCGCTGACGCGTTCACCCGTCTGCCGTCGACGGCGATGAGTTCATCGCCGGGAACCAATGCCGCAGCTCGGCCAGGACTATCCAGGGCGACACGCCTCACAACAACACGACCGTTGACATCAGCCAGGGTCAGACCGTGATCGGGTCCAGCCAGGGGTACGGGATCGAATCGCGCGCCAATCAGAGCTGCCGTGTCCTGAAGGGGCAAGGCGTCAGGACTGTCCAGCCACCGGTCAAGATCATCGGCAAGACCGGGATCGACGGCTTTCAGCAACACGGTGAGATCCTCCCGAACAAAGCCTCGACCCACCGTTCCGTGCGTCATCCAGAGAGCCCGAAGCTGTTCCGCCAGGGAACTGTCCCGCTGCCGAAGGCGCACATCCAGACAGAACGCCGTGGCAGCCCCGAGGCGGTAGTAGCTGATTTGGCTGTCAGCTGAGACCGCAGTGGCCTTGTACAACTTCACCCAGGCTTCCTGGGCGCTGGCAGCCAGGGATTGCACACGCCGCCCAGGAGCCATCAGCACCCTGGACAGCTCATCACTGAGATCCTTCAGCAATGTGGAGCGATCACTGCAGCCAGCCAGTAGCGGCAACACGAGGTCGAAGTAGCTGGTGATTCCCTCGGCGAACCAAAGCCCTTCGCTGACAACGGGGTGGCCGTAGTCGTAGGGGCGGAACTCCCGTGGGCGCAGTCGGCGCACATTCCACTGGTGCAGATACTCGTGGCCCACCAGCTGCAGCAATTGCCGGTAACCATCCGGTTTCGCCAGGGCTGACCAGTTGAACTGCAATACAGCACTGTGATCGTGCTCGAGGCCGCCATAGCCGCTGTCAAGCATCTGAATGACCAGCTGGTAGCGATCACCCGCCGGAGGGGGGGTGCCCATCAAGCGACAGGTGGCTTCACAGACCCGTTCAACATCAGCCTTCAGCGTGGTCGGCCATCCCCCCGGCGGGTCCCCCATGAGCAGCAACTCGTGCTGATGCTCTTGGACACGAAAAGGCTGGCTATCGAACGGACCTGCCTGGACTGGACTATCCAACAAATTATCGAAATCGGCGGCGCGCCATCCACCCCCATCACTTGGGAGGGGGCAGTGGACCTGCCAGGCATCAGCGCAATTCACAGTGAGTCGATGGGGAGTCCACCGACATCCATCCAGTTCCATCACCACTGCAGCGAGGCTGAAGGAGGCGAACTCCGGATCGACAAAGGCCGTCCGCACCGTCAGGTCCCTGGCTTCCACCACGTACGTGAGGCACAGCGGCCCTGGATCGAGATCGTCCACCAGCCATTGATGGGGCGCAAGACGTCGCAAGGTGACGACACCTGTGGCAGCCGTCAGCTGCAGGCTGTGCAGATGCTGAACGGGATCACGGATGGTGTAGGAGCCAGGTGTCCAAAGGGGGAACTGCAGGATCTGGCGCGAGGTGGAGCCTGTCCACCGCATCGTGACGCGAATGCGCTGTTCTTCTGGTTGAACAAGATCCAGATGAACGTGAACGTCGCCGTTCACCTCAGAACGACTCGATGGTCATCGTCGCGGAGGATCCAAAGCAATCCATCGACTCAAGAGCAGCAAGAAGCGCATATCGCCGTGCCACCCGCTGGAGCCTTGCCTCAAGACTCTGATGTCGGGCCAGCCGTTGCAGATCACCCACCATGGTGATCACGCCATCGGATCCCAAACCCCAACCAAGGGATGGGGAGCCATCAGGCAGGTTGGCGAGCAGATCAACCGGATGGGACTTGCCATTGAAGGGGGCCATCACAGCACTCTTCACGACATCAAATCCTTCGTGATGCAGAGCTGCTTCCAGCAGATCCGCCCGTGTGTAGGCGGTCGGCAGGATGGAGAGATGGGACATGAACTGAATGCCCGCTTTTGCAGACCCTAGCCAGCAGATGCCATCTGACCAGGCCCTGATTCATCCATCGTCAGGAGGACCATCCGATCTCGATCCCCCGGTCAGAGTGGGCGTGATGGCATCGGGTAACGGAAGCAATTTCGAGGCCTTGGCAACAGCGATCCGGGATGGACACATCAATGCCGAGATCGCTCTGTTGGTGGTGAACAACCCTGGCTGCGGTGCCCAACAACGGGCTGAACGGCTCGGCATTCCCTGGCAACTGTTCAATCATCGGAACTACGACAGCCGCTCAGCACTCGACCGTGACCTGGTGCAGCGATTCCAATCGCTGGGCGTGGAAGGGATTGTGATGGCGGGCTGGATGCGCATCGTCACCAACGAGTTGATTCAGGCCTTCCCAGACCGGCTGATCAACATCCATCCATCGCTGCTGCCCAGCTTCCGGGGGCTTGATGGCGTCGGCCAGGCCCTCAAGGCCGGGGTCCGACTCGCTGGTTGCACGGTTCACCTGGTTACAGAGGACCTGGATGCCGGTCCGATCCTGGTTCAGGCAGCAGTGCCGGTACTCGACGGTGACAGTCACGACAGCCTGTCCCAGCGGATTCAGCAACAGGAACATCGCATCCTGCCCACTGGCCTGATGCTGGCAGCTGATCGCTGGCGTCAGGGGTAAAAACTCTGCAAGGGAAGCCCTGTCTCCGGCGGCAGGCCATGCATCAGGTTCAGGCATTGCACCCCCTGTCCAGCCTGACCTTTGATCAGGTTGTCGATGGCGCTCATCAGGATCATCTGCCCTGTTCTTGTGTCCACCTGAACGGAGACCAACGCGCGATTGGTGTGCCGTGCCCACTTGGTGGCGGGATAGGTGCCCACCGGCAGCACGGAGACGCAGGGGTGGTGCCGATACACCGCCTCGAGAACCGTCGTGCAGTCCTCAGCCGTCAGACCAGGGTCCCGCAGGCGCGCGTACACCGTTGATAACAGGCCACGCACCATCGGCACGAGATGGGGAGTGAACTGCAACCGAACATCCTGTCCAGCGACCTCCCGGGCCATCTGTTCGATTTCCGAGGTGTGCCGATGTCCGATCACGCCGTAAGGAGCAATCGACTCCGAGGCCTCTGCCAGCAACATCGCCTCTTTGGGAACACGACCGCCACCCGATGTGCCTGTTTTGGCATCGATGACGATGCCGTCGGTGTCGATCAGGCCCTGCTTCAGGAAGGGGAGCAACGGAAGCAGGCTTGCGGTCGGGAAACAACCGGGCGCGGCCACCAACCTGGCCTCGGCGATGGCAGGACCATGCCACTCCGGCAATCCATACACCGCCTGTTGGCAGAGGTCCGAATCGTCCCGTGAGAGACGGTTGGCCTCCTGGGCATACACCTGACTCCACTGCTCCAGCGATCGGTAGCGAAAGTCGGCCGAGAGATCCACCACCCGCACACCTCGCTGCAGAAGCTCCGGTGCGAGTTGACAGGCCAATCCATTGGGGAGGCTGAGGACGGCATAATCCGCGGCCTCAGCGATGCGCTCAGCATCAGCGGACTGAACAACGGGATCATCCGGAAGCGGCAGAAATGAGCAGATCGAGCTCCAGCGCCGTCCTGCACTCCGTTCTCCGCCGAGGAACGTCACGGTCAAGGACGGATGGTCCTGCAGAAGCCGAATGGTCTGCAGCCCCCCGTAGCCCGATGCACCGATCACCGCGACACGACCCTGCCCACCACCGGCCATCTCGGCGATTCGTGACGCAGTGCTGCTTGCCATGGCGACGTCCAACCAGCAGTTGATCGTACAGAGATTGATAATGATGGGATTGCAGAACGGCAGGCTTCTGAACTCCAGTTCCCAGCATCAGCAGGACGATCCGATCCGCTTCGATGACATCGCCGAGGCGTTGGCCGCCATTCGCAATGGTGCCTGTGTGGTGGTGGTCGATGACGAGCAGCGTGAAAACGAAGGCGATCTGATCTGCGCCGCTCAGTTCGCCACACCGGAAGCGATCAATTTCATGGCGACCGAGGCCCGCGGGCTGATCTGTCTGGCCATGGAGGGGAAGCGGCTGGACGAGCTTGATCTCCCCCTGATGGTGGATCGCAACACCGATGCCAACGAAACGGCCTTCACGGTGAGCATCGATGCGGGGGCTGAGCACGGCGTCAGCACTGGAATCTCTGCGGAGGATCGTGCCCGGACGATTCAGGTTGCCCTCAATCCCAAGACGCGACCTGCTGAGCTGCGACGACCGGGACACATTTTTCCGCTGCGGGCCAAGCCCGGCGGCGTGCTGAAACGCGCCGGACACACGGAAGCAGCTGTTGACCTGGCCCAGCTGGCGGGTCTTACCCCCTCCGGCGTGATCTGCGAGATCCAGAACAGCGATGGCTCGATGGCCCGTCTGCCGGAATTGAGGGCTTACGCCGATACCTGGGGCTTGAAGCTGATCAGCATCGCTGAGCTGATCCGTTACCGGCTCGACAACGAACGGTTTGTGCGACGGCAGGCCCATGCGGAACTGCCGAGTCAGTTCGGTTCGTTCCAGGCCATCGGCTACTGCAATGAACTGGATGGCTCGGAACATGTGGCCCTCGTCAAAGGCGACCCGGCCTCCCTGCGTGAACCGGTGCTGGTGCGGATGCATTCGGAATGCCTCACCGGTGATGCCTTCGGATCCCTGCGCTGCGACTGCCGCCCTCAGCTGGAGGCAGCACTCCGCCAAATCGAACGTGAGGGGGAAGGTGTGGTGGTTTACCTCCGCCAGGAGGGTCGCGGCATCGGTCTGATCAACAAACTTCGCGCCTACAGCCTTCAGGATGGTGGTCTGGACACCGTTGAAGCCAACGAACGGCTGGGGTTCCCTGCTGATCTGCGCAACTACGGGGTGGGAGCGCAGATCCTCTCGGATCTCGGCATCCATCGCTTGCGACTGCTGACCAACAACCCCCGCAAGATCGCTGGGCTCGGGGGCTATGGACTTCAGGTGGAAGAACGGGTTCCCCTGGTGATGGATGCCGGTGATCACAACGCCGACTATCTGGCTGCCAAGCGCGACAAACTCGGCCATCTCATGGACAGCGATGGTCCCTGCACCGTTCTCGCCCTCGCGGTGAACGATCGAACGGAGAGCCTGCCCTCGATCCGCTCCCGTGTGGAAGATCTCGCTGAGACCCATGGCCAAACGCTGGAAGCGCTGCATGAGCCGCGCTTGCTGGCGCTCTGGGACCGTCCCCAGTTCGTCTGGAAGCTGACGCCGGAGGTGGATGCTCCGCTGGCACTGCTGCAGTCGATTGCCCAGCTGGAATCCACACAACGCATTGGTCTGCTTCGCGTCAGCACCGAGCGCAGTGCGCTCCACCCATCACAAACACTGGAACGGGAAGAGCGTTCCTTGGTTGAGCTCATCCAGACCAATGGGGACGAACGTCTGACGCAACGTCCGTCCCTCCTGCACTGGTCAGCCAGGGACTGATCAGTCCTGAATGGTCACCTTGTTGATCTTGGATCCGTTGCTGAGCTTCAGAACCACATCCATGTTTCCGGTGTGACCGAACACGGTGTGCACGCCATCCAGATGGGGCTGTGCTTCGTGGCAGATGTAGAACTGTGAGCCACCGGTGTTGCGACCGGCATGGGCCATGGCCAGGGTGCCGGCCTGGTGCTTCTGGCCATTGATTTCGCAATCGATCTGATAGCCGGGGCCACCGGTGCCGGCCATGCCACGCGCACCCTCGCGGCTGTTGGGGCATCCACCCTGAGCCATGAAACCGGGGATGACCCGGTGGAAGGCGAGGCCGTCATAGAAGCCGTCCTTGGCCAGTTTCACGAAATTGGCCACCGTGTTGGGAGCGTCGGACTCAAACAGCTCGAGCTCGATCTGCCCTGCGTCGGTGTCCATCAGAGCCTTGGTCATGGTGGCGCGAGCAAAATTGGAGTGTAGTGAGAGGCCTTCCATGCCCGACCTCAGCAACGCCCGTGTTGGTGTCATCGGCGGCAGCGGTCTTTACGCCATTCCTGGGCTCGACCAGGTGGAGGAACTGAGCCTCGACACGCCGTTCGGGCGTCCCTCCGATGTTCTCAGGCTGGGGACATTGCAGGGCATGGAGACGGTGTTTCTGGCCCGTCACGGTCGCCATCACCAGTTGTTGCCTCGCGAGGTTCCTTACCAGGCGAACATCTGGGCCATGCGTCAGCTCAACGTTCGCTGGCTGATCTCAGTGTCGGCAGTGGGGTCGCTGCAGGAGCACCTGCGTCCGCGGGACATGGTGGTGCCGGATCAGTTCATTGATCGGACCCAACAACGACCTCAGTCGTTCTTTGGTGATGGCTGCGTCGCCCACGTGAGCCTGGCGGATCCGTTCTGCCCCCGATTGAGCGAACTCCTGGCGGAAGCTGCAGCGTCGGCGATGCCGGCCGGCCACCACCTGCATCGTGGTGGCACATACCTCTGCATGGAGGGGCCTGCGTTCTCAACGCGAGCCGAAAGCCTGCTGTACCGAAGCTGGGGATGCTCCGTCATCGGCATGACCAATCACACCGAAGCGCGACTGGCCCGGGAGGCTGAGCTCGCCTACGCCTCTCTCTCGATGGTCACCGACTTCGATTGCTGGCACAACGACCATGACGCCGTCAGCGTTGAGATGGTGGTCGGCAACCTCAAGGCCAACGCCGTGGCCACGGAACCGATCCTCAATCGGCTGATGTTGAGCCTCAAAGAGCAACGACCCAGCTCATCCGCGCACACGGCCCTGGCCGACGCCTTGATCACGGCCCCCGAACACGTGCCGCCCAAGACGCGCGAGCGTCTGAATCTGTTCACCCGCCCCTACTGGGGCTCATTCCCTCAGGATTGAGCCAGTTTGAATCCCTGACTGGCGAGGGCCTGGCGAAGCTGACCGTCGTGGGTCTGGAGCAACTCCATTGCTTCACTCGACGCCAGGCCACTGCTGGCCATGAGCAAGGCCAGCTTGACCGAACCACCCGCCTGATCCAGTAAGACGAGGCCGTCATCCCGCTCAACACCACCAAGGTCCCGCAGGATTCGCAGGGAGCGGTCCACCAGCTTGCTGTTGCTGGCGGAAACGTCCACCATCCGGTTGCCGAACACCTTGCCAAGCCGAACCATGACGGCGGTGGAGATGATGTTCAAGGCCATTTTGGTGGCGGTTCCAGCCTTGAGCCGTGTGGAACCGGTGAGGAGTTCAGGCCCCGTCAGCAGACGGATGTCGATGTCGCAGGGGAGTGGAGCCTGATCGCTCGGTACACAGGCCATGGCGATGGCCAGAGCACCGATGCTGCGGGCATGGCTGAGTCCACCCCGCACGTATGGCGTTGTGCCGCCAGCGGCAATGCCGACAAGACAGTCCCCGGTATTGAATCCGCGCTGATCGAGATCCTCACGTCCGGCGGCCTCCAGATCCTCTAGTCCCTCGGAACTGCGCAGCAGTGCGGGGGCACCACCAGCCAGCACGCCTTGAACCATCTCCGGATCACTGCAGAAGGTTGGAGGGCATTCAGCGGCATCCAGCACACCGAGCCGCCCTGACGTTCCCGCCCCCAGATAAAACAATCGGCCACCAGCCTTGAGTCGGGATGCGATGCAATCAACAGCCGCACTGATCGATGCCGAAGCGTCCGCTACGGCTTGTTGAGGTCGACGATCCTCCTCCACAAACAACGTCACCAGCTCGGCTGTGTCGAGCTGATCCAGGGCGGTGCTTCGCGGATTGGGCTGCTCAGTCATCAGGTGGCCGCGATCGGCGGAGACGGCAGCGTCGGATTGGAAACGAGTCATCGTTTAAAGCAACCCCTCGAGACGTTTGCGTAGAGCGTCGAGTTCGCTGGATGAGGACGGCTCAGGCTCGGGGAGCGACTCCTCGTCTTTCCACTGACTCACATCACGGTTGGCTTCCGGAGGTGCCATGAACAACCGCTCTTCGTCGGATTCAGGGACAAAGCCAGAGGCGACAAAGCGAGCTTCATATCCCGCGTCACGACAGAACAGCTCCACGTCCTCACGGTCTAGGGATTCAACGGTGGGAACGGGAAAGTCCTGGGCTTCGAGCAATCCTGCGTAGCGCTGGGCGTCATCGGGGTTCTCGAACAGGAGCACCACCGTCCGACCGGCGATCTCAAGCGAGTGGATCCCCTCACTGTCACTGCCGGCATCGAACAGAAGCACGTTGACGCGCATCGCGGGGAACACTCGATCCTCAACAGAGCCGGAGTCTCTCATCGATCGCTTCAGCCGTCCTCCGCCTCCAGGGCGAGTTCCTGCAGTCGGCGATAGAGAGCCCGTTCCGCATCGCCGAGGTCAGCGGGGATGACCACCACAATCTCCACCAGCTGATCACCGCGACGGTCATCCAGCTCCAGGCCCCGCCCACGCAGCCGCAGCAATCGTCCACTGGACGAACCCGGCGGAACCTGGAGGGTTACCGGCCCGTCCAGGGTTGGCACATCCACAGCGCAGCCGAGGGC
>ERZ802819.2067-NODE-2067-length-11654-cov-11.4629_pt1 | contig 11654 bp, 15 predicted proteins | sample MGYA00345647_ERZ802819 | MGnify/ENA primary metagenome ERZ802819 (study PRJEB30503, sample SAMEA104212355) | marine metagenome | biome: Westerlies Biome; feature: [SRF] surface water layer (ENVO:00010504) within the epipelagic zone...; material: water... | reverse complement strand
CTTGTGCAAATACACCTTCAATGACGAAACTTTTTTCACCATTCTCTTTAGCTTCTACGATGCACTGGACATCGTTTTCTACGTATTCGCTAATCAGTTTCATTTTATTTTTCCTAGATCCTTTAAGACCTGCTTCGCGGTTGACTCCGCTTCTTTCTGTGATTTAAAGTCATCGACTCTGTCACCGTCTATGGTCAATTCAAACCCTTTTGAGGTTTTCGAAATGACAACAGGATAACCGCCCATTTTCTTTTTAAAGACGGGTTTAGATGATTCTCTTAATTGTCGAAAACTTTTCATACCACCTCTCTTTTGTATTATTTATACAAAAAGATTTTTTAATTAAACTTTTATTATATCTTACTAATCTACTTCAAGAAAGTCGTCTATCTCATCAAGATTTACGTCTTCAATTTCTTCTAATGAAGACTCTAATTCGTCGTCTTCAATGCCTTCTTCTTCATCTTCATCGACATCATCGTATGGTTCTTCTCCATTAAAGATTTGACCTGCTACCGCAACCTTTTCTGCGTCAAGGGTGTCCTGTACTTTAGTGCCCAGTGCATCCTTAAACAACTCATCTGCAGCATTAAAGTCTCCCCTCTGTAATGCGTTGATTAGGTCAAGCGTAGGGTTAGATTCGACTTCTAGATTTTCTACTTCACTCATGATTTCCTCACTCTTCATTTTCATTTTCACCACCCGAGGCTTCTGTCTCGGTGTTTATTTGTTTAATCATTTCTTCGATGTCTTTCTCGTCAAACATCATTACATTTTTCATAATCCATGTGCGCGAGAAGTACTCACCCACATATTGAGAAATCTGGTCCATTGTCTGTAGTCGCTCACGCAACAACTCAGCATCCTTCAGTTCCGTAAAGTGATTATCGCGGTTGAAGTCAACTTGTATTTCTGTTCTCCAAGTTTCCCAGTCTTGCTCGGTACAGATACCCTTTAACAAGCATTGCTTTTTAAGGATGCCCAAGAATAGATTAGAAAACTTTTGACGTAATCTGTCAATGAACTTCTGAAACTTAACTTCGTCCCTTGTTATTTCTGTCGAACGACCTAGGGAGAACTGTGCTTCTTGTTCCAACCTATTAATCGGAACATTCAAAGATCGGTATAACTTCTTTTGAAAATAGATGATGTCGTCGATCTGACCTAGGTTTTCGCCGCCAGGTAGCGTACTGATCTCTGTTCCCCGACCACCTTCTCGGCGCGGCAACCAGAAGTCTTCTAGCATAGACATGTGCTTGCGGTCGTCTTTAATCTCTCCGGTGTTCGCATCATAGACGACCTTATTACGGTAACGCGCCATGATATCTTTGATGTGTTGTTCTGATTTACCCTTCGGTAAGTTACCCACGTCGATGTAAAAGATACGACGTTCAGGTGCACGCGCAAGACGATAGATAACTAACGAGTCTTCCATCATGCGTAGTTGATTAACAGGTTTAATTGCTTTTTGTAAGTAAGACAAAACTCTTTTCTTACTGGGGTCAAGCAGACCCGAAGTAACATACGAAACAGACTCGGGTGTTAATTTAATGCCGTTATTTGTCGCGCCCGTCTTTTCTTGAAACAAATAGAACTCATTTATTTTGTCTATAAGTTTAGCGCCCGTCTTGGGGTCTTTTTTGTATTCTACTTCTTTTACTTTTCGGATTTTTGTAGCATCAATAGGTCGAATTTCTAAGATGCCTAGTTTTAAGTTGGATTCGTTTACCACTAGGTGGTGATAAAGTCTACCGTCGATATACCAAGACCTGAAGATATCATGACCATGTTCTTCAAAATTCAACATAGAAAGAATGCCGTCGAACTCTTCGGTCAAAACCTTTTTAATTTTATCGCTGACTTTAACTTTGTCAAGGTTGATAGAAACTGCAGATTCAAGTTCTCCAGAAACAATAGATTCGTTAACAATATCTTCGATAGCAGCATCACATTCTGGGTGTTCTGCCATACCACGATATTTTCTGATTAACTCTGCGGTATCTTTTGCAGCAGTTCCTTCGAGGTCAACATACTGACCGAAGTATGAACCAGAGGCAGTCACATAGCCAGCGCCATCCTCGTCTACGCGAGGGACGATAGAAGGTGCCTTTGGGTTTTCTTCCTGTTCCTTTGATACTTTCTTTAGTTCGAAACCGAACGCAGATAAAATGCTGTTATTTGGTTCTGCCATATAATCCTCTAAACAAAAACGGGGGCGAGAAACCCCGCCCCATCACATTACTTATTATACCATTAACTAGTGGTATTTGACTCCCAATATTGAACTTGGAATTCTACAGTGAACTCTTCGATAGCGTCGTTAGTCTCATAACTCAGGTCGATCGCAGAGATGTTAGTTGGGAAACAACCACGGAAGTTGTATGTCTTTACAACGTCCCCATCTTTATCTAGTTGATCTACAATTAGGTCTGCCTGATATGCGACTGGATTGGTGATACCTACGTTTGCGCTGTGCGAGTTGATACCATTCATCCATCGTTCCATCGCGTTGCGAACTTCAAAACCTACGTCATTGATTACTGTAACAGTCCATGGCTCGAAAGTGCGGTCGCCCGCAATCTTCAACTGACGTCCACGGAAAGGCACTTCGATAACGTTCATTACAGATGCAGGCAACTGCGCGCCCTTACACATGAATGAAGTTAGTTCTGCATCGCCACCAGCATATGCTGGGAAGTTAACTGTCGCACGGAATAAATTAGGACGTGCACCGCCCCCTCGAATTTTTGCTTTAAAATCGTCTACTCTTAGTGACATGATTATACTCCCGATGTTCCGACGACTTCTTCGAAGTCAACACCAGTTCGAACCGCTACGAAGTTTAGAGTTACGTAGTTGATTGAACGTGCTGGCTTGATGAAGCAAGATGCAATGAATTCGTTGCGGTCAATAACTTCTGGCGTATTGTTTGTGTCATCACACACAACACGGAAGTCTGTGATACCACGACGACCCTGAACTTCACGTAGGAAGGGTTCTACAATATTTACGAATTCCGCGCGAGTAAACTCGTCGTTGAATTCAAACATAACGTTTTCTGCAGCAGCAGAGATTGCGCGTTCTAGAACTAAGAACAAACGACGCACGTTGATACGGTCGAACGCAGATGGACGAGCCATGTGAGTCTTATCACCATAAAGCATGACACCTTGGCCAGGGAAACTGACGATTGGGTTGATACCTGCTTTGTATAGACGATCACGGTCTGCCTTAGACGGGTTAACTAGAATATCAGTAACACCCAAGTATTGACCACGACGTGCGCCTGCTGGCGAGAACCAAGGGGCAGATGTTACGTCACCTGCAGCCATAATACCTGCAGTTGATGATGCCGCTGGAATGTTCTCGTACTTATCGTTGTACTTGTCATAGACTTTCAACCAGTTGCCGTCGACGACTAGGTATGAAGATTTTGTTAGTAACAAAGCGTGTGCCAACATGGCGTCTACGGTTAGTGTGCCGGTAAACGATGGAGAAACAACTGCAATACAATCTTTACGTGCTTCTGCGATGCTTACCAATTCGTTTTGAACTGCAACAGCATCACCTTGACCGCCTGCTGGTGGAACCAAGAAATCAATCTGGATAGTATCTTTGTCACCAAAGACTCCGTATGCAGGCAAGTAATTAACAACACGAATGCCGTCCGAATCAAGGTCTCCGTCTGACCCGCCTGCTAGCTCAAATTTGCCCGCAGATGTAATTCCGCCTGGTTCTGGAATTTTGACCCAAGAAGAAGATTCATTAATGACATCTACGAAATAGTTGGTAGACCCGTTGTCTAGTTTTGCAGATGAAGACTCCGACACATATGGGAAGGTATCAACAACTTCGCCGTCTACAAGAACAACAATGTGTAGTTCATCACCTTCTGGTGCTGAAGAAAACAAAGTCTGATATTCCCAGTCAACAGTTCCGTCAGAGTCTGTTACTGACCAAGATAGTTCATCACAAACATCTACAACGATTGTATCGCCTAGTTTGCCTGGATATTTTGCAGAAAATATGCCAGCTGCTGATGTGGCAGAACCTGACTTAGATGCGCGAACAACGAATGCGCTTGAAGAGTATTTTAGGAAATGCGCGACAGACAAAAAGTCGCCTGCGTATGCTTCCCCCGCTAGAGGAGTCCCGAAAGTTGACGCCAATTCTGTTTCCGTTCCAACGAGAACAGGCGTGTTTACAGGGCCCCAGTTAAAGTCACCGACAAATGCGCCTGTAGTGGATGTGACTGCTGGAACAACTCCAGTCAGGTCAATCTCGCGAACAGTTACCGCAGGTGACTCGGAAAATTTAAGAGCCATAATAGTGTCCTTTTGTTAAGGTATAATAAGTTATCATAATACGTTATAATTCTATCAATGTAACTATTTATAATATAAAGTTTTTCACCAGAGATCGTCTTCTACGCTTCGATCAGGCAACTGCCACCCAGAGCCTGGGTGAAATATTTCAGACTGAGGCACGAAGTCTCGGCCGTCATCGATTATACCAAAAGGTAAAATATCATCTTCAATTTCTTTCATGCGTTGTTCAAATAACATCGACTTTAGGTCTACGTCATAAAGGTCACCGAACGATTGCGTACTCAGGTAATACCCGAACATAACAAGGTTCATCATCAAATCGTCGTGGTTACCATCTGACGCTTCGTATGACTGCCCCTTGGACACAAATGTTGAGATCTCCATGATGGTATTTTCATCGACGATTTCTAGTTTGTTTGTTTCTAAAATGTCTTTGATCCCAGAGCACCCGATCCTTTTCGTCTTTCTATTCATAGTGACACCGATAGCGTCTGCTTTAACCGCAGACTCTAGATGTATATTCTCATACTCTAGGTCTTGATAGAGTCCCTGACACACGAGCATACCCGCATCATTATTCTCGATAATAACGTATGCTTCGTTATAAAGATCCGCATACTTATAGATAACATTAGGGTAGAGTATTGGAGAAATAGAATTGTTTCGATATACACATACTTGTTTGAATGGCCTTTGTGATACATCGATTACCGTAAATGTCGAGTAATCCTGTCCTCTACCCTTACTTACATCCACAGTCATAATGTACATGTGATCTTCTACAGGTTCTTCGTATATCAACAGACTACCGCCTTCGTGGTGTGATATAGGGTTCCTTGACCTTAGATCTAATAGCACCTGACCTTCGATCAACGTGTTTCCCGTACCGAAGAACGTATTACCAAACTCTTGATCGAACTGTAGAGTAGACGTATTCGCGATCGTCTGTTCTTTCCATTTCTCATCTCGGCCAGGGACATCCCACCAGTCTACGCGGAATGGTTTGTATTCGTTCACGCCTTGTACTGCACCTTCCCAAATCTTGTGATAGGTATTACCGATGCCATTAGCAGTACTTGTTATAATAACTTTTGTGTCTTTACCCGATGAGATTACCGGATAGGTTGAGGTGTAGAACTCTGCGGCATTCTCTACGAACGCAAACTCGTCTAGGAACAGAAGGTTGACCGACATACCACGAATCGAAGATCCGGATGTCGCTGCGGCAATAATACGAGAGTTATTCGATAGTTCTATAGAACCCTTGTTAAGCGCCTTACATCCTGGCTGTAGGAAGAAGGGCAGGTTCTCTAGCATAAGAGTGACCCGCGCTAACATCTCTCTTGCGGTCATGCCCTTGTTTGCAAGAATGGCGATCGTTTTCTCTGGATGAAATAACGCATACCACAGTAAATACCCGACCGAACTGATTGACTTGCCTGACTGTCGACATGCCAACACGATGTTGAATCGATTATCGTTGAAGTGTTCAAACATCTTTTCCTGATACGGATAGAGTTTGAATGGCACTAGACCTTTATCTAGGTGAATGACCTTAACATACTTACGGCAGAAGTATGCTGGATCTTTCATACATTTCTTATACTCACGTAGTTTCTTGGCGTCCCATTCTTCTGAGACACCATCTCGTTTCACGTTCGGGTTTCCGAGATAAGATTCTTTTGTATAACTACTCATTTATAAACACTTGTATAGACTCTCTCACAGGAGCATCATATCTTACTGGCGTGATTGCATGTAAAACTCCTCCGGAAGTATACACAGAGGTGCCTCTTGTAGGCTGTATTGCGGTCATCACCTTTTCGTTTTCTCTTTGATAAATGAAGTATCCGCCAAACTCGCGATTCCAATCATCATTCAAATATATAGATACTGCAGCACCATAAGAACCATCATCGTGCCAATTAATTGCAGAACCCCCTTGACTTCTATAATATAATACTGTATACTTATCTTCATCGTCTGGTGTGTTATATAGTTCCTTACACCTGCCTACTATAATAGATCTTATTTCTTCGCTGCAGACACGGTTCAGATATATGTTACCGTTAGTTTTTTCGTAAAGTCGATGATCCCAAAAATCTTTATTATTTTCAGTTTCGGTCATTTCGGATTCAACAGAAAGCAAGAGAAGAATCTCATGGTATTCTTCTGTACTAAATGTATCAAAGTTTATTTCTACTATTTGTTCTTGGTCACTCATCTTCTTCGTCGTGGTCTATAGTTTTTTCATCACCCATCAGCATACGCTGTAATTCTGTAGTAGACCCGACAAATAGATTATTATTAGTTGTTGCTTCGGCAGGTTTGTCTTCTTTCTGAAGATCTTTTTGTTTCTTGTTGAGGTCCATTAACTTGTCGTTGACATCTGCGATGCCTTTAATCATACCCGACAGGACTTCAAATGCACGAGGGTGTTCACTCTCACGTGCGACTTCGATCATGAGTTCTAGAGACTCACGACCTTTCTCAATTAGGTCATAATAAGTGTCACGAGAGTACTCATAGTCTTGCTCGTGTACAAAGTTTTTCTTCTGCTTGTCATCAAGAAGAGCAGGTGGTTTACGACGGTCTGGCATCATTTATCTCCAAATTAAATCCATAATCATCATTGGGACTTACATCAATAGGATCTGGAGTCACGGTTAGTCTTTCAACGAACCCTTCTTCGGTATCAGTAGTATTTAGGTCGACATTTACTTCCCTAATTACCGGACCAGATTGAGCAGGACCGTAGAAGTTTGTTTTCATGTCGAAAGACAAGGTGTAGATAATCGTTCTTCGCTGTTCGATAGCACCCTCAAAATCATCCGAAAGGTTGACGCCAACTAAAGTCACAGGTACATCTTCTTTAATATCTGGTTCGTCCGCAAACGGTTTTACAGTTAGCGTATATTGTGGCGCGAAGTAAGGTACAATTTGTTCTACTACCTGAAGCGCGTCGTCTTGAGACTTTGCGTAGATGTGAAGTTCAAAACTAATCGTATAAGGAACACCTACGTAAATGCGTTTATTGCCTTCTTGCGTAGACGAAAGATAACTATTTATTTTTGGAAGCTGTCTAGCAGGATCATATACAATCGAGACGATCTCGAACGACATCCTAGGGAGTTTAAGCGCAACCCTACGTTCTGCCTCTTCTCCGTTTGTCATCTCCTCTAGACGCTCTATGAACGACCTAGCGGGTGCGTATGAAAGGGGCACCTTCATTTGAGAAAGAACCTTGCCGTTAGAAGCGGTACGCAGTATGTTGACATTATCAAACATAGAACCAAAAATTGCAACGCATGTTCTTACGCGCTTGTGATAAAAGTGCCCACCCATCATGGTGTCAAATCTCCGAATGGATTGGTTTCAGTAAAGTCTACAAAGTCATTTGCAAAGTCGTCGAATATAGGTTTCTGAGATAGACGATCGATTTCGTTAATCCCTTCTTCTTCGGTGACAGGTATCATCGACGCAAACTCGCCTATGACCGGAAGTTCTGTGGACCACTCATGGTACTTTCCGTCAGTACCGCCGGTGTGTGCAACTTTGAGGACACGTGTGTCGTGGTTCCATGATGTGACTTCACCTTCAAGTCTGAATCCGTCAAATTGTTGATAAACGTTTTCTCCGACCATATAGTAGAAGTCACGTGACAGACCTTCGTCCGGCATTCTCAGTTCATACTGGAACGCACCTTCGACTTCGATATCGTCTATTCCAGGAATGCCAGTATCGAAATCTTCGTCTGAGTATTCGAACAACTCGCACTGCATGCGGAATAAAGGTAGTTGAGATAACTGATAGAAAGGAGACTCGGTCTCTACTTTCATAACTTGGAATAATGATTCTGATAACGGTAAGTATATAACGTCACCTTCGCGTGGTCGAAACTGCGCAGCGTCAAGTCTATCTCCGATTAAGTGTTTCCACCTACGTCGCGCGATAACAAACGTTGCTTGGTCTCGCAACTCGATCCCGAACTTAGTGAACAGATCACCTTCACCCTCAAACCCGTCGGTGTTCTCAATGAAGACTTCTACTTTATATGCATCAGAGAACTGAGACTGAATGCTGTCAAGGAAAATGTCTTCCGATTCTACAATCTCGCGCGGGAGATAGTAGACGTCCTGACCATACATCTTGATCGACTCGATGATCAAATCTTCATATAGGTCTTGTTCTGGACGATACTTCTGCGAAAAATATGGGTTAGTAGCCATAACTCATCCCATGAAGAAAATGGGACCTTCGTCCTCTTCTTCTCTAAATTTAGTCATAATACGTTCAATGTCTTGTAAGGAATCTTCATAGATCTGTCTTGCATTGACGGTAACTCCGCCAGGAAGCACCATACCATCAAACTTCACTAGGTTCATCCCCCACTGCCTTTTAATCAGTGCGGTAGAGTATTCTTTTACAAACTTGTGATTCCATAATGAGTTATATTCATTCACCGAATCATCTGGGTTACGAATACCGTAGACTTCGAACACAACATAATCACCTACGCTCAACTTTGTTTTAGAAATGTGTAAGTTAATTCTATTATATTGACGGTCAAACGTAATCTGAGGAACACCGCCTAACTTCATGTCAATCAGAGAAAGGTTTTGTTGCATCTGTTCGTAATATGCAAGGTCGCCTACGATACCGCTGCCTCTTGTAAAGTCAGTGATAGTGTATGCCATCACTTGCCATGCGTCACTAAACCATCCGGAATGTGCATTATTGAACGTCATAGGGATCATTCGAACAACAGCGGTCAAGTCCAAGTCATCAGCAAAATCTACATGCTGATTATCAATGTCTTCTTGAGTTAACTGGTGCTTTAAGTAAAATCGTTTAGACCCATCTGGGTGATGTTCGCGAAACCACTGCAGCGCTTCATCAATACGGTCGTCCAGTTGTTCTTCGTCGATGTTGACTTCAACCACAGGGTGACCCAAAGCACGTAGGCAGTAATCTATCAAATCGTCTCGGTTTGTTGAATACATGTGTAAACGTCCACAGTTAATGTTACTTACTATTTATACTATTTATAAGCATAAAAAAAGGGAGACTGTAGCCTCCCTTCTTATCGACTAATTCGAGATTAGTTAACTAGAGTTCCTGCAACGTTATATACGTTGATACGGTAGTATGTACCGTGTTGTCCGTCTAGCTTGTCAGCGTTCTTAGAACTATCTGGGTTTAGGACACCGTCTGCTTCTGCTACGTCTAGAGAGAACTTACCAGTTGACTCGACATAGTTTAGGCATGAACCCGCATCCGCACCGACACATGCCTTCGCGCGTGCTTCGGTGAAGTATTGATTCGTTCCTTCAGCTAGATCTGTAGTTGAAAGCGCAACCTTAGTTGCTGACGACCCGTCAAAAGTTTCCCAATAATTTGAAGCTTCGTTCCAACGCATCTGTACTGCCGGTTCATCGCCACGAAGAACTCGAATACCTGCATTCTCTGTTGGTGTGCCAGTTGTGATATTTGAGTTTAGATCGATGATGTTGTCAGCAACTGTTAGTGTCTCAGAGTTTACTGTAGTCGTCACGCCTTGTACGGTTAGAGAACCTTGTACAATAACGTTGTCCGAGAATACTTTTACACCTGAGTGAATTGCTGAATTCAAAGTGTCGACGTAACTTTTTGTTGCAGCGTCTGCACTTGCAACTGGTGTGGCGACATTTGAGATTGTGTTACCAGACACATCTACATCACCACCAAACTTGGTTGCTGCGCCGCCAACTGTAGTAATTGTCTTACCAGCAGACATTACTAAGTCTGACTTCATCTGGACGCTTTCGGCGCCAGAGTTTAGATCAATCGAACCGCCACCAGACGTGTTAAGCGATAAGTTTTGGCCTGGATCAGAGTGAATCGTGATTGTGCCAGAGTTATCTTCGATAACTTTTTGACCATTGATGTACAAAGATCCTGGACCAATGTAAACATCTTTCCACATCTTAGTTTCAGAACCAAGACTGAAAACGTTGTCTTGTGCCGGAATGATGTCATTAGTATATTCTGTTGTGCCACCAAATACTTCAGTAGCTAAGATTTCTGATACTGCGTCCTGTACTGCAGGAACTGTTGCCTTACCAGCATCTGTGATTACAGTCTGTCCGTCAAAGGTCATTCCACCATGAATATCGACGCCATTCTGAATTCGAAATTGTTTGTTTGAGCTCATTGTTTACCCCTGTTTTAAAAACATTGCGTTTTTAATAATTGTTATTATTTTTAGCCGCATAGAAAATGCGAACGAATTAAAAATAAGAAAGTGAGATTGTGAAGGGTAAAGGGGGAGTAATCCCCCACCAGAAGTTATTCTGTCTCTTCAGAAGTTTCTAAAGATTGTGTAAGCATAGTAAAGAATGCTTCACGACCAACATTTAGTTGATCAATATTGAATTGTGCACTGCTAATCTTTCGATCTAGATCGGATACATGATTAACAAGCATCTTTTGCTGATCAGTCAAAGACTCAACATCATATTCAACATCATTTACGAAAATGGATTTCTTTTCATCTTTTGCCATTTTAATTCACCTTATAGTAAAAATTTTAATTTAAGACCAAGGAAGACCTTGACCGACGACAGGTTCAATTTGATCCTGTACTTCTTTATTTAGCGCATCTGCAACTTCCATAGCGTTAACATGTGCACCTATCCACTCCATGACCAAAACCTCAGTAAGTTCTTCGTATGGTACGAAGTCTTCTGAAGAAGGTTCTGGAGTTGTACTTACGACGCCATACGTTGACGCAGAGTAGACTTCACCGCCTACTTCTTGAGTCTCTGTTGCGCGCCAATGGATTGCAGTAACACCGCCTGAGGCAGTGTCATGTTCCATGTTTTCTACTGACCATTTAGTCATTGTTACTCTCCTAATTATGACCTAAATTAAGATTTAGGATATTTGTCTTTGATTTCTTTGATTGTAGTGTAAAATGGTTCAACCTGAGTTAGAGAACCCTGATCCATTGCGTGCCACAACATATCTAGTTGGTCACCAATTGATGGATATTCTCTTTCGCGTAGAACAAAATATGGGATTTCTATCGGTAACGCGACTGGGTTTCCTTGTCCGTCGCTATCAAATAGATCTGTCATTTAAAATACTCCTGTTGCTTCTGTTGCGCTAATTTGAATTGACAACACCTCGAAAGTGTGCCACCGTCCACTTGGGCAAGGGAACATTGCGTTTATTATATATCCAGTGTAGTAAGCGTCTATATGATCGCCTACAAGTACCACATACCCATCAGATGACATATACATGCTATGTGCAGTCATTCCTGGATAAAATGTTTTCTGAGAT
>ERZ802819.2062-NODE-2062-length-11683-cov-18.8189_pt1 | contig 11683 bp, 7 predicted proteins | sample MGYA00345647_ERZ802819 | MGnify/ENA primary metagenome ERZ802819 (study PRJEB30503, sample SAMEA104212355) | marine metagenome | biome: Westerlies Biome; feature: [SRF] surface water layer (ENVO:00010504) within the epipelagic zone...; material: water... | reverse complement strand
AGGAATTAAGCCTACTGAAATGAAAAAAGAATTAATTAATATTTATCAATAATCTTAAATTAATAATAAGCATATATCAAAATTACAACACCAAGAATTATTCTATAAAAAACAAAAATTTTTAAAGAGGCAGTGCTTATCCATTTCATAAATAGTTTTATTGTTAAAAACGCTAAACAAAAGCTTGAAATAATCCCGATTATCATCTCATCATTGAAGAAAAAACCCTCCATACGGTAAAGTGAAAAACTTTCTAATGTCATTGCAGCTAGTATTACAGGAATTGATAATAGCAAAGAATACTTAGAAGCATCATATCGACTAAAGCCCATAAATAAACCTGCAGTAATAACAATGCCAGATCTACTTGTGCCAGGAATCAAAGCTAAAACTTGAAAGAGGCCTATAATAAAAGCATCTTTTAAATTTAGGTTTTTGATAAACTTTTTGATCTTAATGTTTGTATCAGCTATCCCCAGTAAAATACCAAAACCTAAAGTTGACCATCCTATAATTTCTAAATTTCGTATTATATTGAAGTCATATAAATGTATTAAAAACCCGACAAAAACAATTGGGATGGTGCTAATAATCAAGTTTTTAAAAGTAATAAACCCTTGATTATTCTTTTTTAAAAAAATCGTATCATGAGATATTTTTGAAATATCTTTTTTTAAATAAAATATTACTGCTAAAAGAGATCCAAAATGCAAAGAAACATCAAAACTTCTCTTAGATGATATGGATCCAAATATTTCTGGAATAATTATTAGGTGAGCACTTGAAGAAATTGGAAGGAACTCAGTAATACCCTGTACCATTGATAATATAATGATTGTTTCTAAAGTCATTTTATACTCTTTAATTTGTATAAATATTATTAGACTTATATAATCATATTATCTAATTAAAAATTAACTTAGTACTAATATATTAACTTTAACTTTAAGCTTATGTAGTAATTGATGATTTGGAATAGAAAAAAACCATATTTAGCAGAAATCACTTCTAGTAAGCTATTATCAGGTAAATATTCTAATAAAGAAATTATGCATTATGAGATTTCTCTAGGAGATAGTGGAATATACTATGAACCAGGAGATAGTTTAGCAGTAATTCCAACCAATGATCATGATCTTGTTTCAGCTATTATAGACAGGCTAGATGCGAATTCCTCAATAATTCCAGATGGTCAAAATTCTTCTTTATTTGAACTTTTTGTATCACATTATGAGATATTAACCCCGACAAATAGATTGATATATTTTATAAATGAAAATATTAAACATAATGATCTTAACAAGGCTGTAAAAAGTGATAATAAAAACTTATTAAATGAATTTAAATATGGAAAAGATGTTTTAGACTTTATTAATCTAGATAAAAATTTAAAAATAGATCTTAATTTATTTTTAACCCTCTTGAAACCACTTCAGCACCGGGCTTATTCAATTACATCAAGCTATAATGCATACCCAAAAAAAGTTCATCTTACTGTATCTACCCAAAGATGGAAAAATAATTTAAGAGATTACCATGGTGTTTGTTCAACCTTTCTGGCTGATAAATGTTTTAAGGGTACTAAAATAAAAGTTTTCTTAATACCTAATAGAATTTTTAAATTACCCAAAAATCAAGAAAAAGCTGTAATAATGATTGGTCCAGGCACAGGTCTTGCCCCTTTTATATCTTTTCTTCAAGAAAGAAAATTTTTAAGAAGTTCAGGAAAAAATTGGCTTTTCTTTGGTGCTCAAACTAGAATGAATGATTTTATTTATAAAAATGAAATTTTAAATTTTAAAAAAAATAAGGTTTTGCAAAAATTAGATTTAGCATTTTCTAGAGACCAATCAAAAAAAATATATGTACAAGATAAAATGTATGAATCAAGAGCAGAAATTTTTCAATGGCTAGAAGATGGTGCTACTTTATATGTTTGTGGTGACGCATTAAAAATGGCAAAAGATGTAGATAATATGTTAAAAAGAATAATAAAAGATCAACTTGATTGTAACGAAATCAAAAGCTTGGAATATATTAAAAATTTAAAAAAAGAAAAAAGATATTTATTAGATGTATATTAAATAATGCTAATTTAATTTTCTTGTCATTAAAGGTCAACGCAATGAAATGGGATAGATTAAGATTATTCAACATTGTCGCTCAAACACGAAATATAACTGAAGCGTCTTATATATTACACATAAGTCAATCTGCTTTAAGTAGACAAATGAAGGCGCTTGAAAATGAATTAGGTATAAAACTTTTTTTAAGAAATTCTGACGGTATTTCATTAACCAAGGCGGGAATGAGATTGTCATCTTCTGTTCAAGTTTTAGCTTCTGATATAAGTAAAACACATAATCAGTTGCTTGAAGATATGGATGTTCCCTCTGGAAGGTTAAATGTTTCTGCAACAAATGCTTTTGGAGCTTTATGGGTTGCACCGAGGATGTCTAAATTTAAATCTATGTATCCTGATATAAGTGTGGCACTTAGTCTAAGAGACTCTGAGCCAAGAGTTACAAATTTTAATTCAGATATAGAAGTTAGAATGACACCTAGTGTGTCACAAGATGATGTTCAAATTAAGTTGGCTGATTGTAAATATAAGATATTTGCATCAAATGAATATATTTCGAAAAATGGATATCCTAAAACCAGTAGTGATTTAGATAACCACAAAATTATTTCTTATGGTGAAGATGCTCAACCACCAATTGATAGGCATAGGTTAAATTGGTTGTTAACAATTGGCAAAGAAAATAAAAGACCTAGAAAACCAATTTTAGAAGTTTCAAGTATTTATGGCATCGCAAAAGCTACTGAAGTTGGTATGGGAATAGCCTCATTACCTGATTGGATGGAATTTGAAATGATAGAGCTTACGGAAGTTTTATCACAATTAGATGGTCCTAAAATGTCAATATCATTGTGTTTTAATTATGAATTAAGAAATGACTCTAGAATAAAAGCTTTTAAAGATTTTATGACAAAAGAAGCAGAAACAATTAATTAATTTGTTAATCATTTTTGAAATGCAATTTATGCATACCTGACATATAATGAATCATTTTACAATTGTAGTTATATTAACTATGTTCCACTTCCCTTAAGGTGTTACCTAATAATAAAACGCACTCTACAACCTACATTAGCCAATTAATACTAAGGATTAATGGATGAAGAAAAACAAAATTAACAAAATGGGTTTTCCAAAGGAATATGGTTTATATGATCCTCAAAACGAACATGAGAATTGTGGTTTTGGATTTATTGCGAATATAAAAAATGAACCAAAACATGAAATAGTCCATCAAGCCCTAGAAATTGTTCATAATCTTGATCATAGAGGTGCAATAGGAGCAGATCCCTTAGCTGGAGATGGTGCGGGGATATTAATACAGATACCTGATGACTTTTTTAGAAAAACCTTAATTAATTCCAATATAAACTTACCCAAAGTTGGAAGCTATGGTGTAGGGATGGTGTTTTTACCATCTCAAAAAAAGAGGGCAGAATTAGCAGTTCAAGCAGTTGAAAAGGCAATAAAAAACGAAAATCAAGAACTAATTTGTTGGAGAGATGTTCCTGTAGATGAAAGTGTATTAGGTAAAACTGTTAAAGATAATGCACCGATTATAAAACAATTTTTTATTAAAAAAGACGAAGCTACATTAACAGAGCAAGAGTTTCAAAGAAAACTTTATGTTATCAGAAAACAATGTCTTTTTTTACTCCAAAATGAAAAAGACGACTGGGACGACTTTTATGTTGTTTCACTCTCTTCAAGGACAATTATATTTAAAGGAATGGTTTTAGCCCCAAACTTATCTAAATTTTATATTGACTTCCAAAACAAAAATTTTAAGACAGCTATTGCTTTGTTTCATCAAAGATTTTCTACAAATACTTTTCCCTCTTGGAGACTTGCGCAACCATTTAGGTATTTATGTCACAATGGAGAAATAAACACTGTCAAAGGCAATACTAACTGGATGAATTCGAGAAGGTACAGTATGTCATCAGAAGTATTAAAAGATGATTTAGAGAAAATATGGCCAATTATTGAAAAATCTCCTTCAGACTCAGCTACATTCGATAACGCTTTAGAACTACTCGTAATGTCTGGTTATTCATTACCGCATGCTATGATGCTTATGATACCAGAAGCTTGGAAAGATAACTCATTAATGGACCCTAAACGTAAATCATTCTATGAATATTATTCAGCTTTAATAGAACCATGGGATGGTCCAGCAGCTATGGCATTTACTGACGGTATGCAAATAGCTGCTACTTTAGATCGAAACGGACTTAGACCTGCAAGATATGTTGTTACCAATGACGATTTGGTAATTATGTCTTCCGAAGTTGGAGTGCTTCGAGATATACCAGAAAATAAAATAATAAAAAAATGGCGATTACAGCCAGGTAAAATGCTCCTTGTAGATTTACAAGAACAAAGAATAATATCTGATGAGGAACTTAAAGATAAGCTAGTCAATACTTTTCCTTATGATAGTTGGGTTAAAGCATCTAAAATAAAGATTGAATCTTTTGACATTAAAACTAACAAAGAATTTCCTGACGAAGATGTTTTACTAGATTCACAACAAGCCTTTGGATACAATAAAGAAGACTTAAAATTTTTTCTTGAACCTATGATTTTACAAGGGCAAGATCCAATTGGCTCCATGGGACGGGATATTCCTTTAGCTGCTTTATCTGATAAGAACCGTTTATTGTATGATTACTTTTTTCAAAATTTCGCTCAAGTAACAAATCCTCCAATTGATCCTATACGTGAAGAGTTAGTAATGTCACTAATGAATTTTATTGGCCCAAGACCTAACCTACTTGATCCAAAGTCAGGTGCAAATCAAAAATTAATTGAAGTTAATCATCCTATATTAAGCAACGAAGATGTCGAAAAAATAAGAAAAATTGAAAACTTTTCATCAGGAGATTTAAAATCCTTTACTCTCAGTATTTGTTATAACAAAAAAGTTAATAAACAATTCAAAATTGCAGATTTTATTGAAGAGATTTGCGAAAAGGCTGAAAATTTAATTAATGACAAATTATGTAATATTATCATTTTGTCAGATAAAGACCTTGATAAAAATAATGTCGCCATACCTGCATTATTAGCTACGAGCGCTCTACACCATCATTTGATCAAAAAAGGTTTAAGAACTAAAGTTGGTTTGGTTGTTGAAACTGGAGAGGCTAGAAGAGTTCACGATTTATGTCTTTTAGCAGGTTACGGAGCTGAAGCGATTAATCCATATTTAGCTTTTTTCACATTATCTAATATTATAAAAAATAATAATCAAAACATTTCTGAAAGTGAGGCTTACACCAAATACATTAAAGCAGTTACTAAAGGTATGCTTAAAGTGATGTCAAAAATGGGTATATCAACTTATCAATCTTACTCAGGTGCACAAATTTTCGACGCTGTTGGTCTTTCTTCAAAATTAATTGATAAATATTTTTGTGGTACTGCATCTAAAGTTGAGGGTATTGATTTAGACGAAATTCAAAAGGAAACAGAAAATAGACATGAATTAGCATTTGGCAACTCACCTACACTGCTCAATGACTTGGATGTTGGGGGAGACTTAAGTTATAGAATTAGAGGTGAAGAACATGTTTGGACACCAGAAACAATAGGAATGCTTCAACATTCTGTTAGAAGTGCCAACTTTAATACTTTTAAAAAATACTCAAAAAAAATCAATGATCATTCAATGAAGCTAAAGAATTTAAGAGGCCTTTTGAAATTTAACTCTAAATCTAACCCAATAAATTTGGATGAAGTAGAACCAACCTCAGAAATTGTAAAAAGATTTGCTACTGGAGCAATGTCCCTAGGTTCTATCTCTACTGAAGCACATACCACTCTTGCAATTGCTATGAATCGTCTTGGTGGAAGATCTAACACAGGAGAAGGAGGAGAAGAAACTTCCAGGTTTAAGCCCATGTCAAATGGTGACTCTATGAATTCTAGAATTAAGCAGGTGGCGTCTGGTAGATTTGGAGTTACAACTGAATATCTTTCGAATGCCACTGACATTCAAATTAAAATGGCCCAGGGAGCCAAGCCAGGAGAAGGTGGCCAGCTTCCAGGTGGTAAAGTTGACGAATTTATTGCTAAGATTAGGCATTCAACTCCTGGTGTTGGTTTAATATCTCCTCCACCTCATCACGATATATATTCTATAGAAGATTTAGCGCAACTTATTCATGATTTAAAAAATGTTAATCCAAAAGCTAGAGTATCTGTTAAACTTGTTTCTGAAATTGGGGTTGGGACTGTCGCTGCTGGAGTAAGTAAGGCATATGCAGATCATGTTACAATTTCAGGAAATGATGGAGGTACTGGAGCAAGTCCAATTACTTCATTATTAAATGCTGGGGGACCTTGGGAGACAGGTTTAGCTGAAACACATCAAACACTGGTAATGAACGGTTTAAGAGAAAGAATAGCTGTGCAGGTTGATGGTGGATTACGAACAGGTAGAGATGTGGTGATAGGAGCAATGTTAGGTGCTGATGAGTTTGGTTTTGCTACTGCAGCATTAATCTCAGAAGGATGTATTATGATGAGAAAATGTCATTTAAACACCTGTCCAGTAGGAGTTGCAACTCAAGATCCCGAATTAAGGAAAAACTTTACAGGTCAACCTGATCATGTTGTTAATTTTTTTGTTTTTATAGCTAACGAAGTTAGAGAAATAATGGCACAACTAGGTATTAAAAACTTTAATGATTTGATTGGTAGAAGGGATTTGCTTGATTTTCATGGTGCAGAAGAACATTGGAAAGCACATGGACTTGATTTAGCGCGACTAATTGTTCCTTTGACAAAAGAAAATAACCAAAGTTTCTTCAATTCACAAAAGCAAGACCATAGATTAGAACTTGCACTTGATAATTTTTTGATTTCAAAATCACATGATGCCATATTGAACAAAAATAAGGTTAACTTTAAATCAAAAATTGTTAACACAAACAGAACAGTTGGTGGAATGCTGTCAGGTGTGATTGCCAAAAAATATGGCCATAACGGCTTGCCTAATGATACAATAAAAATAAATTTTTCTGGTAATGCTGGGCAAAGCTTTGGTGCTTGGCTAGCTAAAGGTGTTTCCTTTAATCTAGAAGGAGATGCTAATGATTATGTTGGTAAAGGCTTATCGGGAGGAAGGATATCAATTCATCCTCAAGAAAATAGTTCAATTATTGCTCAAGACAATATAATTGCAGGAAATACACTTTTGTATGGAGCTATTTCTGGAGAATGTTACTTGAGTGGTGTTGTAGGTGAACGTTTTGCCGTAAGAAATTCAGGAGCAACGACTGTTGTTGAAGGTTGTGGTGATCACGGCTGCGAATATATGACAGGTGGTGTAGTTATTGTTTTAGGAAAAACAGGTAGAAATTTTGCAGCCGGAATGTCTGGTGGTATTGCATACATTCTTGATGAGGATAACACTTTTGAAGCCAATTGTAATAAGTCCATGGTTGAATTAGAAAAAGTATCTCGTTTTGAAGGTTCAGAACATAATTCTGTAAAAAGCATAAATAGTGATTTGTTAGACTTCGATGAAGCTCGATTAAAATTTATAATACAAAAGCATTTTAAGTACACTAAAAGTAAAAAAGCCAAAATTATTTTAGATAACTGGAATAAATATATTAGTCTTTTTCATAAAATTACTCCGTTTGATTTTAAAAGAGCATTAATTGAAAGAAAAGAAAAATTAAATACAAAAAATAATACACCCAATAGAATTGCTGGAGAATAAAATGGGAAAAACAACAGGATTTATGGAACTAGATCGTGTGGAAAGAGATTACGAACCTGTCGAAGATAGGGTTAAACATTTTAAAGAGTTTTTAATACCATTAGATCCAAAAGAAGTTTCTAAACAAGGCGCAAGGTGTATGGATTGCGGAATACCATATTGTCATCAAGGATGCCCGGTTAACAACTTGATACCTGACTGGAATGATATGGTCTATAATAATAGGTGGAAAGAAGCTTTAGATTTACTACATTCAACTAACAATTTTCCTGAATTTACCGGAAGGATTTGTCCTGCACCTTGTGAAGCTTCATGTACATTAAATATTACAGATAACCCAGTAGCTATTAAAACAATCGAATGCTCTGTTGTAGATAGGGGATGGGAAGAAGGTTGGATAAAGCCTCAAATACCTTCAAAAAAATCAGATAAAAAAGTTGCAGTTATTGGCTCTGGACCATCAGGGTTAGCCTGTGCTCAGCAATTAGCTAGGGCAGGACATTCTGTTGTGGTCTTTGAGAAAAATGAAAGAATAGGGGGATTGCTTAGGATAGGCATACCCGACTTTAAAATGGAAAAAACTCTAATTGATAGAAGAATGTCACAAATGGAACTTGAAGGTGTTGAGTTTAGAGTTAATAGTCATGTAGGTAATAATGTTAGCATAGAAGAGTTAAATGATGAATTTGAGGCTATTGCGTTTTGTGGTGGCTCTGAGCACCCAAGAGATCTTCCCGTTGAAGGAAGAGAATTAAAAGGTGTTTACTTTGCAATGGAATTTCTTTCACAGCAAAATGATCGAGTTTCAGGTAAAACTATAAAATCTGATATTGAAATTTCAGCAAAAGGTAAAAACGTTCTTGTTATAGGTGGAGGTGATACAGGTTCTGACTGTGTTGGAACATCCAACCGCCAAGGAGCTAAATCTGTTACACAACTTGAACTGCTTGATCAACCACCTGAAAAAGAGGATAAAGCATTAACTTGGCCTAATTGGCCAATGAAAATGAGGACCTCAACTTCTCATCAAGAAGGTTGCGAAAGAAACTGGTCAGTTTTAACAAAATCATTTGAAGGTGATAATGGTAAAGTATCAAAGCTTAATTGTGTAAATGTTGAGTGGAAAAAAGGTGATGATGATAGAATGAAGATGACAGAAATAATAGGTTCTGAATTTTCTTTTGAAGCTGATCTTGTTTTACTTGCAATGGGTTTTGTACACCCTATACATGAAGGTTTAATTAAACAATTAGGAGTTAAATTAACACCAGTTGGAAACTTAGAAGCCGATGATGATAAATATCAAACATCAGTTAATAAATTTTTTGCAGCAGGCGACTCAAGACGTGGTCAGTCCTTAGTTGTATGGGCGATTAAAGAAGGCAGACAATGTGCAAAATCAATTGATGAGTTTCTGATGGGTAAGTCTGATTTACCAAGATAGTTTGTATTAGTTCTTTTGGACCTTTTCCTTGTTAAGTTATTAATATGGTTTAAATAATTGTTTAAGTGTATTAAGAATAAGTTTAATACGTTAATTTAAATGAATAAAATACATGTATACTCTTCATCATTATTATCTTTGTCCATCTTCTAGGTTTGTTAGATTAATTTTAGAAGAGTACAAGTTGAAATATACTGTGCAACTTGAAAATTATTGGAAACCACAAAAAGATTTTTTAAAAATTAATCCTGCAGGTCATTTACCTATTCTTGTTAATCAAGAAAATTATCCAATAATAGGATCAAATGCATGCTTGGAATATTTTAAGGATTTAAATTTGAAACCCGATTTAGTAGGTGAAAATTATAAAGAAAAGGCAGAAATATACCGACTATATTATTGGTTTGAAACTTTATTTAAAAAAGAAGTTTTAGATCCAATTATTTATGAAAAAGTATTTTCAAGGGTTGTTGATAATATAACTCCAAACAGTTCAAATATTCGGGCAGCAATACAAAACTTAGGCTTTCACATCAACTATTTTGATTATTTATTAAAAAACCAGGATTATCTTGTAACTAATAATTTAACTTATTTAGATTTTCTAGCTTCAGCAAATTTGTCTATATTAGATTATCTTGGATTACTCAGTTTTGAAGATAATAATAATATTAAAGATTGGTATTTTAAACTTAAATCTAGACCTTCATTTAAAACGTTATTAAAAGATCAAATAGTTGGATTAAATCCAGATGAAAAATATAAATTCGTAGATATGTAATTAATGTTATGTTCTCATTTTCTCTATTATATCAATAATTATTTTTAACTGATTAGCTTCAGATAGCCTGTGGCCAGCTTCTTTATCTAATAGTAGCTTAACATTTTGAGTCCCAACAATATTTTTCATAATGTCTATACTTAGAGTGTAAGGCACATCAGTATCTGCCATTCCATGATATAAATATACAGGTCCGTCAAAGTGTAAATCTTCTGATAGCACAAGGTTTTTAAAGCTATCTTTTATAAATTTATAGGAAAAAATATTTTGTGAGCCATCATTGTTACTTATAGTAATTTTTCTATTTTTTATTAAACTTTTCTTCTGATCAATGTTCATTTTATCCCAAATTAAAAGTTTAGGGAAATCTGGAGCGGCGGCTAACCCGATTAATCCAAATATTTTTTTTTGAAAATTTTTAGCTAACATTAACATCACCCAACCTCCCATTGAAGACCCTATTAGAATTTGTTTTCCCTTTGTGAGTTTTTTAATTAGAAACTCAGCATCCATATACCAATCAGAAAAACATTTTTTATCAATTTTTCCAGATGACTCACCGTGACCAGAATAGTCAAATCTCAAAAAGCTATGATCATTATTTTTAGCCCAGTTTTCTAGATAAAGTGCTTTATTGCCTTTCATGTCAGATTTAAAACCACTTAGAAATACTATTCCTGTCTTTTTTCCTATGAATTGGTTGTATGCTATTGTATTACCATGAGGAGTATCAATAAAATTTGCCATTAAATGTCCATTCGGTTCAAGGTCAACTAAAATGAATAAAAAAAAATATACTATAGTTCAGATTTTACCAGCATTAAATACTGGTGGAGTTGAAAGGGGTGTTGTTGAAATTTCTAAAGCATTAATAGATCACGATTTTAGATCTATTGTTGTATCCTCTGGTGGACATATGGTGCCGCTATTGAAAAGAAATGGCACTATTCATTATGAACTTGATGTACAAACAAAAAATCCTTTTAAATGGCGCAAAATTCGTGGTCAATTAAAAGTAATATTAGAAAATGAAAAGGTAGATTTGATACATCTTTGTTCACGAGCTCCTGCTTGGATTGCGTTTCCACTCGGATCCACATTAAATGTACCCATTTTAACATCTGTTCATATGAGATTTAGAAGGTCTAATTTTCTAAAAAAGTATTATAATAGTATTTTAACTAAAGGAAATTCAATTATAGCAATTTCAAAACACATTGAGGATAGTATTAAAAAATCTTTCCCCAAAGTAAGTAATAAAATTAAAATCATTCATAGAGGAGTTGACTTAGATCTTTTTAATCCTACTAATATCAAACCTGCTAGAATAATTGCCCAATCCAAGCTTTTAAACTTAAAAGATAATTTGCCAGTTATAATTATGGCAGCTCGACCTGCTATGTGGAAAGGTTATCTTTCACTCATAAAAGCCTTGTCAAAAGTAGATGAAAATTATCAATGTGTATTAATTGGTGCAGGTGATGGTAGTAGAAAATTTCAAGATATATTAATAAAGCAAATTGTTAAATTTAATTTAGAAACTAAAGTCAAATTAGTTAAATCTTCTAGGGATATTCAAGCCTCATTAATACTAGGTGATATTATTATAATGCCCTCAGTTACACCTGAGCCATTTGGAAG
>ERZ802819.2060-NODE-2060-length-11706-cov-8.66484_pt1 | contig 11706 bp, 11 predicted proteins | sample MGYA00345647_ERZ802819 | MGnify/ENA primary metagenome ERZ802819 (study PRJEB30503, sample SAMEA104212355) | marine metagenome | biome: Westerlies Biome; feature: [SRF] surface water layer (ENVO:00010504) within the epipelagic zone...; material: water... | reverse complement strand
ATGCCTATGCAGCAATGGGATGTCAAATCAATAAAGATATACCGGACTATATGGTTGCTGCTGGCATTAACCCAAGAATTAGAAGTATTAATACAGTAGGCTTGAAACGAAGAGGTTTTAGTGCAAGCTCAATCTCTTCTATCAAGCGTGCATTTAAAGTTGTTTATAGAGACTCTCAAGGTAGACTTCTAGATCAGGCTCTCAAGGAGCTTGAAGCATCAGAATCCGATAGCGCTGAAGTAATGCAATTTGTCAAATGTATTCGAAATTCAAGAGTGGGCATTATGCGTGGCCCAGTAGATGAGTAGATAATTTCAATTAAGTCATGTCCAAGTCATTTATAAGGTCAAGCAGTATTGTCTCTGCAATGACCTTTATTTCGAGGATTTTAGGACTCATCAGAGATTTTATTATTGCTCGTTTATTTGGAGCTAATGAGCTAACGGATGCCTTTTTAGTTGCATTTAGAATTCCTAATTTCTTTATACGTTTATTTGCTGAGGGAGCATTCTCTCAGGCCTTTTTACCCATTTTAGCTGAAACAAAGGCAAAAAATAATGATGAAGAGGTTCAGTTGGTTATCAATCATATTGCAACTAAACTTTTAAGTGTACTAATGATCATCACCTTAATTGCGGTGATAGCAGCCCCTTTAATAATTTTTATTTTTGCGTGGGGTTTTTATTTCAAAGCTGATTCTTCTCAATTTAATTTGACCTCAGATATGCTAAGGATTACTTTTCCTTATCTCCTTTTGATATCTCTTACAGCTTTATCAGGCTCAATTTTAAATACTTATGATAATTTTACTGTTCCAGCATTCACTCCAGTACTACTTAATATTTCATTAATATTAAGTGCAATCTATTTATCTCAAAGTCTTGATAATCCTATTATGGCTCTAGCTTGGGGAGTTTTAATTGGAGGCATACTTCAACTTGCTTTTCAGATTCCTTTTTTAAGAAAAATAAAAAAATTACCGAAATTGCAATTTGGACATCATAAAGCAATCGACACTCTAAAAAAGAGAATGTTACCAGCCCTATTTGGAGTGTCAGTTTCTCAAATAAACCTTCTTGTAGACACTATGATTGCCTCTACTCTAATTGCTGGAAGTGTTTCATGGCTATACTACTCAGACAGACTCCTAGAATTACCCTTAGCCCTTATAGGCATTGCTCTTGCTACAGTAGCGCTTGCTAAACTCAGCAATTATCATGCACTTAAAGACACTGAAAACTTTATTAAAACAATTAATAAGGCGCTGATAATAGCATTGATTTTTGGATTTCCGGCTTGTCTAGGACTGATTCTTTACTCCAAAGAGCTAATTATCACTCTTTTCCAATATGGCGAATTTAGCGTAAATTCAGCAATAAAAACCTCATACAGCCTTCAGGCCTATGGCTCAGGGTTGATGGCATTTATTGCAATTAAGATTTTTGCTCCTGTATTCCTATCAAGAGGTGATACAAAAACTCCTGTTAAAGCTGGAATTGTAGCAATGGTATCAAATATTATTTTAAACCTAATACTCGTTCAATTTTATGGTCATATTGGGCTTGCAGCAGCTACCTCACTGTCTGCATTATTGAATGCTTCAATACTTTACTTCTATTTGATTAAACAATCCATCTTTAAGTTTGATGCTGCTTTCTATAAAATGCTAACTAGAGTAATATTTGCGGTGACTTTGATGTCATCATATATTATGTTTTTTGATACAAATATTGAAGCTTATTTTGATTCTTCAATATTTGATAGATGCTGGTTATTATTCAAGTCCATAGCTATATCAGCGTCTATTTATTTTTTATCATTATTTGTTTTTGGAGTAAGGTTTAAAGATCTATGAATACAGTTAACTGCATCAAATTGAATAAAAAGCTTGAAGGGTTAGATAGAGCGCCCTATCCTGGAGAGCTTGGAAAAAGAATATTAGAATCAGTCTCAAAAGAAGCTTGGCAACAATGGCTTGATTATCAAACAATGCTAATCAATGAAAATAGTTTGAATCTTTTTGATGAATCCTCACAAAGCTACCTCAAGCAACAAATGGAAAATTACTTTTTCTCTGAGGGAGGTGATGTGGATAAGATTGAGGGTTACACGCCTAAATAGCTCAACTAAAATAAATTAATATGGCTAATCTTTTCATTATTGCTGCCCCCTCTGGTTGTGGAAAAACATCCTTAGTCAAGGCGCTGCTTGGAAGCTCAAGCAAACTATCAGTTTCTGTTTCTCATACCACTAGAAAGCCTAGAAAAGGTGAAATTAATGGTGAAAACTACCATTTTGTTTCCAAGGAGAGATTTGGTGAGATGATTTCCAATAATGATTTTGTAGAGCACGCTGAAGTGTTCGGAAACATGTATGGAACTGCAAGAAGCAATATCAAGAAAAAATTAGAAGCTAATATTGACATAATCCTAGAAATAGATTGGCAAGGTGCAAGACAGGTTAGAGAGAATATGCCTAATTCAATTAGTATCTTTATATTGCCCCCTTCAAAAAATGTATTACTTCAAAGGCTTACAGACAGGGGTCAAGACGATGAGGAGACGATTTCTAAAAGGATGAAAAACTCTGAAAGCGAGATGAGCCACTATGATGAATTTGAATATTTAGTCATTAATGATCAGTTTGATTCTGCGCTCAATGATTTAAAAGCAATTATTCAAGATTGTAACAATAGTATAAAAAATATTGAATTCTCACTTGAAAACCAAATATCAAGACATAGATACTTATTTAAAGAATTGATATAAATCATTTTTTTGGTATAATTTAGGCCTAATTTATCGTACTAAGGAAGTTAATGAGTGATTTTGCATTATCGATAAACAATGTATCTAGAGATCTAGAGGTACAGAAGTACCCACCTATTCTTACACCAGAAGAAGAATACGATTTAGCCATTGAACTCTATGAAAATGGGAGTCTCTCTGCTGCAAAGAAGCTCGTTATGTCTCATATGCGTTTCGTTGCTTTTATTGCTCATGGCTATAAAGGCTATGGATTAGAGCAAGCGGACTTAATCCAGGAAGGAACAATTGGTTTAATGAAAGCCGTTAAAAGGTTTAATCCTCACAAAAAAGTTAGATTGTCATCATTTGCTGTCTATTGGATTCGTGCTGAGATTCATGAATATATTTTCAAAAACTGGAAAATAGTTAAAGTTGCAACAACAAAAGCTCAAAGAAAACTTTTCTTTAAGCTCAAGAAAGCAAAATCTAATATCTTTCAGTCACTAACCAATGAGCAAGCAAAAGTGATTGCTGATGACCTTGGCGTTAAAGAAAAAGATGTCATTGAAATGGAATCAAGGCTCCAGCTGAACGATGTTGCCTTTGAAGTTAATGATGATGAAGATACTTACACGCCAGAACATTATGTTGCAGATCCTGGTAAAAATCCTGAGCAATTAGTTCTTAGTGATAAAAGTCAAGAAGACCAACACAAAAGGCTTTATCAAGCACTTTCTTCCTTAGATCAAAGAAGTATCGAAATTTTACAATCAAGGTACTTGAAAGAGGAAAAAGAGACCCTACATACTTTAGCAGACAAGTATGGTGTTTCCGCTGAAAGGGTTCGTCAACTTGAAAACAAAGCTATAAAAAAGCTTAAAGAACGTCTAGAAGAATAATTTTTCTACGACATTTTTTTTTGTAATACCAGGAGAAAACATGGAAATCCGTCCCCTTCACGATCGCGTAATCGTTCGTAGAGTAGAAGAAAAGAAGACTACTGCTAGTGGTCTAATAATCCCTGATTCATCAACTGAAAAACCATCTAGAGGTGAAGTTGTTGCTGCAGGAAATGGAAGAATAAGTGCACAAGGAGACTTAATCCCTTTGGATGTTAAGGTTGGTGACACAGTAATGTTTGGACAATATTCAGGTTCAGAAATCACAGTAGGAGAAGAAAAACTTCTCGTGATGAGTGAAGATGAGATTGTTGCAGTAATTGAAGAATAAAGGAGAATTATAATGTCAGCAAAAGACGTAAAATTTAGCTCAGAAGCTAGAGATTTAATGATGTCAGGTGTCAACACCCTTGCAGATGCAGTCAAAGTGACACTAGGACCAAAAGGAAGGAATGTTGTTTTAGACAAATCATTTGGCTCACCAGCTATTACTAAAGACGGCGTATCAGTTGCCCAAGAAATTGAGCTGGATGGTAAATTTGAGAATATGGGCGCCCAGATGGTTAAAGAGGTTGCCTCTAAAACTAACGATATCGCGGGTGATGGAACGACAACTGCAACGGTATTAGCGCAAACGTTAATATCTGAAGGCGTTAAGTCTGTTGCGGCGGGAATGAACCCAATGGATCTTAAAAGGGGAATTGATAAGGCTACTGAAGCAGTTGTAGCGACTCTTCAAAAATCATCTCAGCCGTGTAAAGACAGTGATTCTATTGCACAGGTGGGAACTATTTCAGCAAATTCAGATGTATCAGTAGGTGCTATCATTGCTGAGGCAATGGAAAAAGTTGGAAAAGAGGGAGTGATAACGGTTGAAGAAGGATCAACTCTAGAAAACGAACTAGACGTTGTTGAAGGAATGCAGTTTGATCGTGGATATCTATCTCCATACTTTATTAATAATCAAGAGTCGATGACTGCTGATTTAGAGCATCCTTACATTCTACTTCATGATGCTAAAATTTCAAATATTCGTGATCTTTTGCCTGCACTAGAAGCAGTTCAAAAAGCCGGAAAACCTCTATTGATCATTGCTGAGGACATTGAAGGTGAAGCGCTTGCAACACTAGTTGTTAATAACATGCGTGGAATAGTTAAAGTGGCTGCTGTTAAAGCACCAGGCTTTGGTGATCGTCGTAAGGCAATCCTCGAAGATATTGCAGTTCTAACTGGTGGTACAGTCATCTCTGAAGAGGTTGGGTTATCTTTAGAAGGTATTACTGAAGATCAATTAGGCACAGCGAAGCGAGTCGAAATTGGTAAGGACAACACTACAGTTATTGATGGTGCAGGTTCTAAAAAGGATATTTCTGCAAGAATTGGTCAAATCAAAACACAAATTGATGCAACCAGTTCAGACTATGACAGGGAGAAGCTTCAGGAACGCCTAGCAAAACTTTCAGGTGGTGTGGCAGTCATTAAAGTAGGCGCTGCAACGGAAGTTGAAATGAAAGAGAAAAAGGATCGTGTTGATGATGCGCTTCACGCTACTCGCGCTGCTGTTGAAGAAGGTGTTGTTCCAGGAGGAGGTGTAGCATTTGTTCGCGCTATCTCTTCACTTGATAAAGTGAGTGGTGATAATAGCGATCAAGATGTTGGAATCTCAATCTGTAGGCGCGCTTTAGAAGCCCCGTTAAGACAAATTGTAACTAATGGTGGCGGTGAAGCCTCTGTTGTTTTAAATGAAGTCTTGAAGGGTAAAGCAAACTTTGGATACAATGCTGCAACTGAAGAGTATGGAGACATGCTTAAAATGGGTATTTTAGATCCAACTAAGGTAGCTCGTGCTGCTCTTCAGCATGCTGCAAGTATCTCGGGCTTAATGATTACGACAGAAGCAATGGTTACTGATATGCCACAAGATTCTGCCCCAGCAATGCCGGATATGGGCGGCATGGGTGGTGGAATGCCAGGCATGATGTAAATCTGCTGATTTAGAGAGAAAAGCCCCATTTTTTGGGGCTTTTTTTTGGTATTATGATTGCCAATCAAATCTTTCATAAACTATGTCAAATTACGACGCATCCTCGATAGAAGTCTTAACTGGCCTGGAGCCAGTCAAAAAACGTCCAGGCATGTATACAGACACCGAAAACCCTAATCATCTTGCGCAAGAGGTTATAGATAATAGTGTCGATGAGGCGGTCTCTGGATACGCAACTCAAATCAACGTTACTCTGCATAAAGACAACTCGATGTCGGTTGAGGATAATGGCAGAGGAATACCAATAGATATTCATCCAAAAGAAGGCACTCCTGCTGTTGAAGTTATACTAACAAAACTTCATGCGGGTGGTAAATTTTCTAATGATTCATACCAGTTCTCTGGCGGTCTTCACGGTGTTGGAATCTCCGTTGTTAATGCCCTTTCAAGCTCTATCGAAGTATGGATTAAAAGGGATGCTAAACACTACTTTATGAAGTTTGAATCTAGCGTTAAGTCAAACGATTTAGAAGAAATAGGAACGGTTGGAAAGCGCAATACAGGGACGTTAATCAAGTTTATGCCTGATGCACAGTTCTTTGATTCTGTTAAATTCTCTATTAAAAAATTAAGACACAATCTTAGATCTAAAGCGGTACTTTGTCCTGGACTTGAAGTTAACTTTAAAAATGAAATTGATGAAACTGAGGATAATTGGATTTTTGAGGATGGAATTAAAGATTACCTACAAGCCTCTTTAGATGGGTTAGATTGCGTGCCAAACACCCCTTTTGTTATTTCATTTGGAACCAAAGAGGAGCAGCTAGATTGCGCCCTAACCTGGACCGAAAACACAAGCAATACGACAGCGGAAAGTTTTGTAAATTTAATCCCTACGATTGGTGGTGGAACGCATGTTAATGGACTCAGATCTGGCTTAACTGAAGCGCTCAAAGAGTTTTGTGAATTCAGAAACCTTATTCCAAAAAACATCAAACTAACTCCTGATGATGTTTGGCAAAGAATTGCATTTGTTTTATCCATTAAAATTCTAGACCCGCAATTTTCTGGACAAACTAAGGAAAGGCTCTCATCTCGTGAGTGCGCTTCATTCGTGTCAGGTGTTGTAAAGGATTCATTTAGCCTATGGCTTAACCAGCATACAGACATTGCTGAAAAAATTGCAGAGTTAGCTATTCTCAATGCTCAATCAAGATTAAAGACAGCTAAGAAAGTTGTTCGAAAGAAAATAGTGAGTGGCCCCGCCCTTCCCGGAAAACTCTCAGACTGCACGAGCTCTGATCTTGAACAAACTGAAGTATTTTTAGTGGAGGGAGACTCTGCTGGTGGATCAGCAAAGCAAGCTAGAGATAAAGATTATCAGGCTATTCTTCCCTTAAGAGGCAAGATTCTTAACACGTGGGAGGTAGACTCCTCGCAGGTTCTGGCCTCTAATGAAATTCATGATATAAGCGTTGCTATAGGTTTAGAGCCTGACAACAGTGATCTTTCTGGTTTAAGGTATGGAAAGATCTGTATTTTGGCTGATGCTGACTCAGATGGACTGCATATTGCTACCTTAATTTGTGCATTATTTGTAAAACATTTCCCTAAACTAGTGAGTCAAGGACATGTCTATGTAGCAATGCCTCCACTCTATCGTATCGATGCAGGTAAACAAGTATTCTATGCACTAGATGATTCAGAGAAAGATCAGATTGAAGCCAAACTCATTAAAGAAAACAAACGACAAAAAATACAAGTTCAGCGCTTTAAGGGGCTAGGTGAAATGAATCCAAAGCAACTTCGAGAAACCGCAATGCAGCCAGATACAAGGAGATTGATTCAACTCACATTGAAACATCCCCTTCAAATTTCAGAAACAATGGACATGTTGCTATCTAAAAAAAGAGCCTCAGACCGAAAATCTTGGCTTGAAACCAAAGGCAATTTAGCGAATGTCTAAAGCTGTAATTCTTCTATCAGGAGGCTTAGATTCAACAACCGTTCTTGCTATAGCAAAATCACAAGGCTATGACTGCTATGCGCTGAGCTTTGATTATGGACAAAAACAAAGATCAGAGTTAGATTCATCGATATCAATTGCGAAAAAATCTAATGTCATCGAACATAGGATTATGAAAATTTCATTAAGCGATATTGGAGGCTCAGCACTAACTGACCAATCTATTGATGTACCAAAATACTCTGAAAGCGACGAAATACCCATAACCTATGTCCCCGCAAGAAATACCATTTTTTTATCTTTTGCTCTTGCCTGGGCCGAGGTTGTAGACTGTCAAACAATATTTATAGGAGTAAACGCTTTAGATTATTCAGGCTATCCTGATTGTAGGCCAGAATTTATAGAGGCTTTTGAAAATATGGCAAACTTTGCCACAAAGCAGTCTGTAGAGGGAGATAGAATTCAAATCAAGACTCCGTTGATTAGCATGACCAAGGCAGAAATAATTAAAAAAGGCCTTGGTCTCGGAGTAGATTATTCAGAAACTACGAGTTGCTACGATGCTAATACTCTAGGTGAAGCTTGCGGCGAATGTGATGCCTGTGTTCTTAGAAAAATAGGCTTTGAAAATGCTAATGTGCAAGACCCAACCAGATATCAATAAATATTTAAAAAAATTACGATATTTAAATGTTTTTGAAGATAAAATGTAATCTTTTAAACAATTTAAGGATTTAACTCAAAATGAGTATTGAAGAAAGAGTACGAAAAGTTGTAAGTGAGCAGTTAGATGTTAGTGGTGAAATTGACAATAATGCCTCATTTATTGATGACTTAGGGGCGGATTCACTTGATACTGTTGAACTTGTAATGTCACTTGAAGAGGAATTCGATACTGAAATTGCAGATGAGGAAGCTGAAAATATTACAACGATTCAACAGGCAATCGACTACATTAACGCAAACACGTAATAATCTTCATAAAATCTATTAAGGCGTTTACTTTATAAAGTAACACGCCTTTTTTTACGCATTTTTTTGTATTTAAATGGCTTTTAAAATAACTTCCAATTTTAGATAAATCTATTATGAACAAAAGAAGAGTAGTAATCACAGGACTTGGCATGGTCTGTCCAGTAGGAAACAATGTAGAAGATTCTTGGAAAAACATCCTCAATGGCGTATCTGGAATTTCTTTGATTGAAAATCTTGATACCGAAGCGCAAGCAGTTAAATTTGGTGGTGCTGTAAAAAATCTCGATGTTTCTGAGTACTTAAGTCCAAAAGAAGCCAAAAAAATGGATGTTTTTATCCACTATGGAATGGCTGCTGGAATTCAAGCGTTCGAGGATAGCGGACTCGAGGTTAACGAGTCCAATGCAGAAAGAATCGGCGTTGCAATTGGTGCAGGCATTGGCGGCATTTCAACTATTGAAAAAACGGCTGACCTTTTTAGAGAAAAAGGACCAAAAAGAATCTCCCCTTTCTTTGTACCCTCCTCCATCATTAATATGGTCTCAGGAAATATGTCAATCAAATACGGCCTTAAAGGCCCAAATTTTGCCATTGTGACTGCTTGCACTACTGGAACTCACAACATTGGAGATGCATCAAGAATTATCGAATATGGTGATGCTGATGTGATGATTGCTGGTGGTACAGAAATGTCCTCAACCAATTGCGGTCTTGGAGGCTTTGCAGCCGCTCGCGCCTTATCCACAAGAAATGATGACCCACAAACAGCCTCTAGGCCTTGGGACGTTGATCGTGATGGATTTGTTCTTGGCGATGGAGCTGGTGTGGTAGTTCTTGAAGAGTATGAACATGCAAAAAAGCGTGGTGCTCGAATTTATGGTGAGCTTTCTGGATACGGAATGAGTAGCGATGCTTATCACATGACACTACCTTCAGAAGGTGGTGAAGGCGCATCACGATGTATGAAAAATGCAATGAATAATGCCGGCATCAATCCTAATCAACTTGACTACATTAATGCTCATGGCACGTCAACACCTGCCGGTGATATTGCTGAAACAGATGCTGCAAAGCTTGCACTGGGCTCCCACTCGAAAAATATCGTTATGAGTTCAACTAAATCTATGACTGGCCACTTATTAGGAGCTGCTGGAGGCATTGAGGCGGTGTTTACTGCCTTGGCAATTAGAGATCAAATAGCCCCACCAACTATTAACATATTTAATCAAGATCCTAAGTGCGACCTTGATTACGCGGCCAATGAGGCGCGAGAAATGAAGATAGATCACGCTATTTCTAATTCGTTTGGATTTGGCGGGACTAACGGCTCTATACTGATTTCAAAAGCCCCTTAGAGAAACTTTAATTTTCCTCTAGGATAATTGTTGCTGCTTCAGAAAGCTCAGAATCTGGAATCATATTTCTGACAATATTAAAGATTCTTTTAGCGCCGTTAGTGACACTATTAAAGGCTTCTTTTTTATTGATAATTAATTGCCAGCTGTTATCTGTAGATTTAAAGTCAAAAGCACCTCCAATTATTGCCAGGGCTAAGATGGCGCCGAGTAGATATTTAATCATGCTTTATTTTAACTTTAATCTCAATGAGGATAGATTTTACCAATTTTATAGGCATTAAACTGAAATTCCTGATGCTTTCAATAATCCATCCATTTTTGGCTGACTGCCTCTAAAGCTAACGTACTGCTCCATAAAATCAAGACTTCCACCAATCTCAAGAATTTGAGCTCTGAAATCGCTAGAAGTTTTAGAGCCAATGCCTCCATTTTCCTTTACATACTCATATGCATCGGCTGCAAGCACTTCAGCCCATTTGTAGCTAAAATAGCCAGCTGCATAGCCGCCACTGAAGATATGTGAGAATGCATTTAAAAATCTGTTCTCTTTAATAATTGGAATTAATGAAGTCTTTTCCCTAACTTTTTCAAGTATCTCATAAGTGTCAACATCCGAAATATGAGTTTTAATATCCCATAAAGCAAACTCACACTGCCTTAGCATCTGCAACCCTGATTGAAAGTTTTTCGAATCAATTACCTTTAGAAATAATTCATCAGGGAGCTTTTCTTGAGTTTTCCAATGACCCGATATCAAGTCAATAACTTCTCTCTCATAACAGAAATTCTCCATATATTGACTGGGAAGCTCAACCCCATCCCAGGGGACTCCGCTAATTCCAGCTGCACAAGGGAATTGAACTTTCGTTAGTAGGTGATGAAGCGCATGACCAAATTCGTGAAAAATAGTGACAATTTCATCGAAATCAAATAGGGCAGGCTTACCCTCAGAAGGTGAATTCAAATTACAAACAACAAAAGCAACTGGCAAAGAATCTTTGTAAAGACCCTGATAATCTGACATCCATGCACCCCCACGTTTATTTTCCCTGGCATAGACATCCAAATAAATTCTGCCAATAAGCGCATCATTTTCGTGGAGCTCGATTACCCTTACATCATCATGATAAGAGTTCTCATCAATTTCAGTTAACTCAACTCCATAGAGATTCTCAATAGTCTTAAAAAGGCCATTGAATAGACTTTTTTCAGGAAAGTATGGCTTTAGATCAGAACTCTTAAAGTTAAATTTTTTCTGTTTTAATTTTTCTGAAAAATACATTAAATCCCATGGCATCAGCTCATGACCTGCGAAGTCTTGAAGCTCTTTTAATTCTGACTGGGCTTGAGGCAAAGATAAATCTATTAGTTTTTCCAGGAAATCAACAACTGCATCTGGAGAGTCAACCATTTTTGATTCAACTGAATATTCCGCATAATTTGAAAATCCTACCAGCTGAGAGAGCTCTGACCTTAGCTCTAAGATTTCATCCATTATTTTGCGATTATCAAACTCCTTCGAAGTAATTCCAACATCAGAAGCTCTAGAAATGTAGGCCTTGTATACTTCTTCTCTTAGCTCCCTGTTGTCAGCATATGTCATTAAATCTATATAGACAGGAACCTGAAGATTGATCTCGTAATTTTCTCCCACTCGAACTTTAGATAATTCATTCTCTCCAAAGCCCTTTAAGTCAGACACTGATACAGTCTTTTTCCAAGAGTTTGTTGCCTGCAGAACATTTTTAGAAAAATTATTACTAAGTATGCTTAACTG
>ERZ802819.2057-NODE-2057-length-11724-cov-10.4516_pt1 | contig 11724 bp, 12 predicted proteins | sample MGYA00345647_ERZ802819 | MGnify/ENA primary metagenome ERZ802819 (study PRJEB30503, sample SAMEA104212355) | marine metagenome | biome: Westerlies Biome; feature: [SRF] surface water layer (ENVO:00010504) within the epipelagic zone...; material: water... | reverse complement strand
TGCCGCAGTTGCAGTGCCCCATATAAAATCTTTAGGTAAATTTTTTAAAATCATACAAATTTCGCCTTATTATAATTCTCTAATATTAACTTTTTGAGTTCTTCTACTTTATCATTTTTCACTAGTGTTACAACAGCCCCTCCAAAACCAGCTCCTGTCAACTTTGATCCTAACGCTCCAAAAGAATTAGACAGACTTACTAATTTATTCAATTCATTAGTTGAAACACCATAATATTTCGAGAGAGACAGGTGACTTTCTGTCATCAGTTTTCCAAATTCATCAGGGTTATCATCTTTTAGGAATTGAACAGCTTTTTTTACTCTTACATTTTCTTCGACTACGTGCTTACACACTTTAAATTCTTCATCAGATAATATTTCAATATCTTCTTTGCTTATAATTTCTTTTTCACATAGGTTATTTAAATTCATTTTCTTTGAGGCACTAAGGCACAACTCTTTTTTTTGATTAAACTCACTATTCGATAAAATTCTTTTTGTATTGCTATCAATAATTAGAAAATTATAATCTTCAAATATATCAATTAATTCATAAGATCTATTTAGAGTATTTAGGAATAATGCTTGATTTTGATTGCCTAATACAGATACAAATTGATCCATAATACCACCACCAACTCCGACAAAATTATTTTCGATGTCGTATGCTAGATTGATAAGTTCATCATCAGACATATCTTTTTTATAATAATTGCCTAGAGCCTTTAAAGTGCTAACTGTTATGGCAGCTGAGGACGAGAGACCAATTCCTAGTGGAAGGAGGCTTCTTATATTAAAAGATAGTTTTTTGATTACTATTGAATATTTCTTTCCAAAAAATAAACATGAGCCAATAATAAAATCTGCCCAATCACCTCTTTTTTCTAATTTTTCAATTGATAATTTTTTATGATATTTGTCTGAGACTATCGAAATGCATTCAATTTCTGGGTTCTCACTTAATTCACATATTATTGAGTTTTTTATCTGTAAAGGTAATACACATCCTCCGTTATAATCTAAATGTTCACCAATTAAGTTTACTCTCCCGTAGCCTTCACCAACTGAGATCGCTTTCATAATTTGATCTTATCTTTGTTTTAATTCTGAGAATATTTTTTTATAAAAAATACTATCGTATTTATTAAAGTACATTACTACTATTGCTATCGTTCCCGCAATAGATGGAAAAATATAACCCATGATGAAAAGACCATTCAGGGTTTCTTCGCTTTGTATTGCTGAATTTGCAATATAATTTGTGTTATCTAATATCACTCCTGCTAACCAAGCACTAAAACCAACACTTAACTTAAACACAAATACATGAGCAGAATTAAGTATTCCCTCTGCTCGAAATCCTGATTTCCACTCACCATACTCAACTGTATCAGCAATCATTGACCAGGCCATTACACCTGCCATTCCAAAACCAACGAATCCAGGACTAGCAATGAATGCCAATAACCAAAAGTTTTCATAACCAGTGATAAAATAAATTATTAAATCTGTAATAACATAGAGAAAAGTTCCAATCATGAATAAAGTTTTCTTTTCAAACCTGTGTTTTACTAAATTTATAACATATGCTCCAAGCATAATTTGAAGAATTACGCCCAGTAAAATTGGACTAAAGTATGCTTCTAATTGTAAGTTATATTTAACGAAATAGATTACTGTAAGTTGCTTGATATTGTTTGCAATCCAGGTAGTAAGAAGAGCCAATATAACAAAGTGTAATGGAAAATTTGTAAAAACCATCTTTATGATTTTTTTTAATCCAACACGTTTTTCATAAGGCTTAGAATAAATTTCTTTAGTATTAAAGAAGCAAAGAAAAGCAAAAATTGCTCCCAAGAAAGCTAAACAACCAACCACAACTGGAAATCCAAATTGAGGTGAACTGAACAAGCCAACTAGGGGTAATGTTAATACTGCTACGGCAATTGATCCTGAACTGGCCCCTAAAAACCTGAATGAAGCAAGAGAGGTTCTCTCATCTCGATCTTGAGTCATAGCAGGAATAAGTGAACCAACTGGAATAGCTATAATTGTATATAGTGTCGTGAAAGTAATATAGGTGAATAGAGCCCAATAAAATTTTCCAGTTTCAGACAAATCGGGTGAAGTAAAACAGAGTATAATCATTATTAAAGCGGGTACTGATCCAAACAAAATATATGGTCTGAATTTCCCCCATCTTGTTGATGTATTATCTGCTATGTATCCCATGATTGGATCAGTAAATGCATCCCAGACCTTTGCTAGGAAAAATACTAACCCTGCTTGTGTTGGTGATAGACCAAAAATATCTGTATAGAAAAATAGTAGGTAAAAGACGGTTAACTGCCACATGATATTTATCGCAAAATCTCCACCGCCGTAAAATATCTTTGATCTGGTACTTAGTTTCATAAATTTTTATAAGTTGTTTCTACTAACTTTAATGCTCGTTGATCACCTAGCATGGACCCTGTAAGTAAATTCATAGTATAAGCAAAACTCAGCCCATTTTCGGGATCACCAAAAGCCATAGAGCCACCCCAACCAGTATGACCAAATGCTTTACTACTCTTTCCAAAAAGTTTACCGCCTCCAACACTGTATCCTGCACAGCTCCATTGCATGGGTGATTTCATAACATTGTCATCACCACTGACAGCAACTGATGTCACCAACTTAAAAGTTTCATTTGATATGAAGTTATTTGATTGATGATTTATAAAATGATCATAAATTTTAGCAATTGATCTTGAGTTCGCGTGACAATTCATTGCCGGTATTTCGGCTAGTCTCCATTCTGCAGTATTTGCCGTTTTGGTTCTGTTAGCTGGATTGAGGAATGCAGTTACCATGTAATTATCAACATTTTCTGGATTACTAAATGCTTTACGTAAACTTTCAGAACTTATTAGCTCAGCAATATTGTTGTGGTATGTCTCAGGGGTTCCAATAAAACATTTTGCATTCAGCGGTTTACTAAGCAGTTCATGCAAATTTTTTCCAACTGATTTTTTTGTAATTCTTTTAATTAATTCTCCAACGAGAAAACCAATAGTTTTAGGGTGATAACAAATTTCTTCGTTGGGTTCATGGAAAGGTTTTTGTTTTGCAAGTAACTCACAAACATAATCCCAGTTATAAAAATCCGTTTCATCAAGAGGTTCCCTCCAACCATAAAGACCTGCCTGATGAGATAAAAGTGTTTTTACCCTAATATCATTTTTTCCATTTTCAGAAAATTCTGGCCAATAATCACAAACCCTTTTGTCTAATTCTAAATCACCATTATCAATTAGTTTTGCAACTACCATGGCAACAATTCCTTTGCTGGTTGAATGAACATTGACTAAGGTGTCTTTATTCCAGCTAATTTTTTTGTCACGATCTTGAAAACCGCCATAAAGATCTATGATAGGCTTACCATCTTTGTATACAGCAAATGACGCACCAACTTCCTCATCACTTTCAATATTTCTCTTAAAAAGTTCGAAGGTTTCTTGGAACTTTTCATCAAATTCCCCATACTCTGTAACAGAATTCATAGTGCTCATTTATAGTGTAATAAAATTAAATTTATATATTCTTCATTTAGATTATATGAGTGAAGTAAATAACAAAACATATTTAATTGGATTTATTCTTGCCTTATCTGCTGGTTTGATATGGAGTTTTGGTGCACCTACTGTTCGCTATATGGTCGATGCTGAAATTTATCAATGGCATTATCTATTTTGTAGAGGCATTGTAGTAGCAACAATTCTCCTAATCTTTTTAATATATCAAGAAGGATTAGCATTCAGACATAATTTTAAAAGAGTAGGCATATCAGGTTTAATTGGTGGTTTGGGTCTAGCTTCAGCATTTATTTTTTTCATATTTGGAATGACTTTTACTTCTGCTGCAACAACGTTATTTATGATTGGAACCCAACCTTTATTTGCAGGACTGTTTGCTTATATTTTTCTTAGAGAGAAAGTTGGAATAACCACAGCTATTGCATGTTTTGTATCATTATTTGGAATGTTTTTAATGGCATACAATGATTGGTTTGCTGGCACATTTTTAGGTTGGACTTTTGGTTTGTTTTGCTCAATTGGTTTTGCAATATTTGCTACAACTTTAAGATGGCAGCCTAATACACCAAAATTTACAACAATCATTATTGCTGGGATTGCATGCTCCTTATTTTCAATGTGCATGATTATTTATCTTAATGATGGTTATACTATGCCGCTTAGAAATATACTATTAAGTATGATGCATGGTTCTTTTGTAGCAATAGGGTTAATACTTTTAAGTATAGGCGCACGTTATTTGCCAGCAGCTGAATTCATGCTTCTTTCTCTTACTGAAGTAGTAGGGGGAGTCATATGGTGTTGGATACCTCTTTTTGGAGTTAACGAGGTGCCTTCAACATTCACTCTTATAGGAGGTATGATTATAATTATCGCAATTAGCTTCTACGCTTTAGGTTCAAAACAGAAAACATCACCACCAACTTTATGAGTAAAGAGTTTACTGAATGAATGAAATAGTATCGACCAACTGGAACTATCCGACTCCTATATGGTTTGGGCTTTCACGTAGACTTGAAATTATAGAGGCGCTTAATGAGTTATCTATAACCAAACCAATGATTGTTACAGACCCAAATTTTGCAGAAAATGAAAATTTTGTTGATATCCTTGCTATTCTTAAAAAGAGTCAGATCGAATTTTCTGTATTTTCAAATATAAAAGGCAATCCCACGGGTAAGAATGTAGCGGACGGTGTTCATCAATTTAATTCAAGGAATAGTGATGGTATAATTATAATTGGTGGAGGAAGCTCTTTGGATGCTGGAAAGGCCATTGCTTTCATGTCGAAGCAGAAAGAGAACTTATGGTTTTTTGAAGATGTCAGCGACAATTGGAAACAAGCTGTAACTGACAATCTGCCAAAAGTAATTGCAATCCCAACAACCTCAGGAACTGGTTCAGAAACAGGACGAGCCTCACTTATTGTGGATGAAGCAGATATGACAAAAAAAATTATTTTCCATCCATCTTTCTTGCCCGATTTAGTTGTTCTTGATCCTGAGCTGACTTTGAGTTTACCTCCTCACTTAACTGCTGCGACGGGAATGGATGCACTCGCACATTGCCTAGAAGCTTATTGCGCACGAGGGTTTCATCCAATGGCAGATGGGATAGCTATAGAGGGTATTAAAAATGTTAAGGATCAATTAGTTACTGCTTATAAAGAGCCAAAAAACATTCATGCCAGAAGTAAGATGTTAGTAACCTCATCTATGGGTTCCACAGCTTTTCAAAAAGGATTAGGAGCTATTCATTCATTGTCACATCCGATAAATGCAGTAAATGACATTCATCATGGTTTATCAAATGCTATTTTCATGCCTTATGTTCTTAATTTCAATAAAGATGTAATTGAAGATAGAATTATTTCTTTATCAAAATATCTAGATCTTAATAAGAAATCATTTGATGGGTTCATGGAATGGATCTTGGAATTGAGAAGTAATCTTGCTATACCTCATACACTTAAAGAGTTGAATGTCGATTTTGATTTTGACTTATTATCAGAAATGGCTTTAAAAGATCCATCCACTCAACCTAATCCTAAAGATATATCTCTAGATCAAATGAAGAAACTTTACATAAATTCATACGAAGGTATTCTATAGTTATGATTAAAACAGAAAAATTAATCTATGGCGCACTTAATTCTGATCAAAAATTTGAAGGCTCAATCAGTTATGATGATAGTATAAGTACTCCTCGTCCTGGTATCCTCGTTTGCCATGCGTATGGAGGACATTCACCTTTTGATATCGGGAAATCTGAAAAATTGGCTGAATTAGGTTATTTTGCTTTTGCAATTGATCTCTATGGTCAGGGTAGACGAGGTTCCAACCCAGAGGAATCAATGGCACTAATGAATGAATTTAATTCTGACCGAGTGTTGCTTCAAGAACGCATGATAAATGCGTTTGAAACTCTTAAAAACTTTGATCAAGTTGATAAGAATAAAACAGGGGCCATCGGGTTTTGTTTTGGTGGCAAGTGCGCTCTTGATCTTGCAAGATCTGGAGAGGACATTAAAGGAGTTGTAAGTTTTCATGGACTTTATGATGCACCAACAGCGAGTACCGGGAAGCAGTTAAAAGGGACATTAAAAATTGATAGTTCGATATTAATTTTGCATGGCTATGATGATCCTATGGCTACTCCAAAAAGTATGATTGAACTCGCTGATGAATTAAATTCAAAAAAAGCTAAATGGCAAATTCACGCATACGGCAATGTGGGCCATGCCTTTACTAATCCAGAAGCTAATCAGAGAGAAAACGGATTATTTTATGACCGATACGCTGATGAGCATTCTTGGAATGAAATGAAAAATTTCTTTTCTAAAATATTTTAGTTATCCCAGTATAAATATTCATCGCCTTCAACATATTCTTGTCCTCCGTGCTTATCAATTAACACTGGGATTGACAGTGAACTTTGAAACACAGGTGGTGACTGTTCCTTCATATGGTTAAAGAGCATCAATTCAAGTTCTGTTACTTTTATGGGATTAGTTTCAGCAAGATTATTTCTCTCAGTAGGGTCATTTGAAAGATTAAAGAGCCAATTTTTATTAATTTTTTCATCTTTGATGAGCTTCCATTCATTGTGCATTACAGTTTTGAGTCTTCCGGAGATCCAAAATAATGTTTCGTGTGGGGGTATCTTAATTTCATTATTAATATACGGAATAAGGTTTTTCCCATCGATAATTCTATCATTGGGAATCTGCGCCCCAGCGGCTTCAGCAACTGTTGGTAAAATATCGTTTTGATGAATAGGATAATCATATATTGAGCCAGCTTTTATTTTATTCGGCCATTTAGCCATGAACGGTATGTGCATGCCTCCTTCAAAATGTGTGAGTTTCCAACCCCTATATGGCTTATTTATATTAGATAAATGTATATAATCGGCTCCTCCATTATCGCTTGAGAAAATGATGAGTGTATTATCTGAAATACCAAGGTTCTCTAATGCGTCCAAAATTTTTCCAATACCTCTATCTAGAGATTTCAGCATTCCCGAGTATACCCTTAATTTGTGCTGATCATCTCCTTGCAGATGATGAAAATGATCGTAATCTTCCTTTAGTGATTGAAGTGGGTTATGAGGCGCAAAGTGACCCAAATACAAAAAAAATGGCCTGTTTCTATTTTTCTCAATTACTTTGATTGCTTCATCAGTGTAGTAATCAGTTAGATATCCACCAGGTTCAAATGCTTCACTATTATTAAATGAAACAGAAAATTGTGATGCAGACCATACCATATTATCAATAGCTTCATTTGTTTTGGCATTAACAACATTAGGATCATTTTTTGGAAGATAGAGACCACTCAGCATTTGAAGACTGTCATCAAAACCCTGGTCAGTTGGTGTGGTACCTTCAATCACCCCCAAATGCCATTTACCTATGTGTGCATTATAATAGCCTTCATTTTTTAAGACCTCGGCTATAGTTATTTCTTCTGGCGACATACCCGTACTGTATAAATCAACAAATTCCTCAGAAGCATTTCTATTTATTTCTGACTTTAACACTGGATCATCAATATCGTTTACCCATTGAGCAAAAGTTTGTGCAATTTTAAAGTATGGTGTGAACTCATAACCAAATCGGGTTGAATATCTTCCTGTCATTGTGGAAGCCCTTGAGGGAGAGCAGCTTGCACTAGCCGCATACCCTTTATTAAAAATAACTCCTTCTTTTCCAATTCGATCTATATTGGGAGTCATTAATGTTCCATCTCCAGCTCCTCCATTGTAGAGAGAAACATCATTGAAACCTAAATCGTCAGCTAGTATTAAAATAATATTGGGTTTATTTGTTACCACCCTTTCATCGTCAGATGGCCCGTCTGGCCAGGTTATCTGGGTATTTTCAGCTACTGGTCTCGCCGCATCAACAACAAATGGCAATCCCCAAACAAGTAGATTTACACGATTTATCCATAGGACAAGAGATAGGATAAGCAGCGAAATAAACACAATTGATAATTTTTTTATCATTAGTCAATGTTTGTAATTTTAATCTCATCAGAATTAACAGGTAAAATTGCCATAGTACCATCGTCTGCTAATGTCCAGTTATCAGGTCGAACATCATTAACGCCTTCGACAAAAAGTATTTTAGCAATAAAACTCTGAGGTGCAGGTATCAAGTGATAAAAAATCAACTCTTTTACATTTGCTTCATTGGCAGCTTGAGCAGCCTCAATGGGCGAGGCATGATATTCCTGAATATCATAAAATATTTTTGATAACTGCGGAAGTTGTATATTGTCAGACAATTCTTCAGCCCTTCCTATCATTTTATAAGATAATGCATCATGAAAAAGTAAATCAGCATCTTTTGCTTGTTCAATTAAGTTTGTACTGTAATCCGTGTCGCCACTGATAACAATTGATCTTCCCTTATAATCGAATCTGAAACCCAATGAAGGTTCAACAGGTGGATGGTCAACTTCAAAAGCCGTGATTTTAAGTTTTTTATCATCAAAAATAACTGGACTATCTAAATCAATTATTGTTGTGTTAAATCCTGTTATGTCTGAAGGAGCTACGTCTTCACCGTGATGTAATGTTCGATATTCCATATCAAGCTCATATGCTCTACTGATACCCTCAGTAACTAATTGTGTCCCACGAGGTCCGTATACTGGAAGTTTCTCTCCTCTGTTTTGAGCAACCCATGAATAAAGATGAAAGTCAGCCAAATCAGAGATATGATCAGAGTGTAGGTGCGTAAATAGCACTGCATCTAAATTACCAAGGTTTATTCCCCAATTTATTAAGTTCTGTCTACTGCCATCCCCAGTATCAACTACAAACATATGGTCAGGTGTTTTGATCATGATGCATGGTTCAGCCCTTCCTTCACCAGGCAAAGGTCCTCGTGATCCACAAACAAGCCCTATTATATAATCGCCCTCAAACGTTATACGTTTATCCTGATTGTTTAATTGTGATTCAAAAATAAGATCAATAAGAAAATTTTGAACTGATGCATTCCTTATTCCAAAAAATGCAATTAGTAAAATTAGAATTCCTACAATAAGAAAATAATAAACTCTTTTCACTTTATTTTATTGATGTTCTCTTTGACGTAATTAGCAATATAATTACAAGTAATATTTCGATAACGATGAATTGTGTTGCAAAGGTTGCATCATGAATCCCCCACGAAAGTATTCTAAATAATGCGGTCACACCCAAAAGCATTGCAGGTGCATAAAACCAAATATTTTTCAGCGTGTAAGCTGCAAGTATCATCATTGCGCCAATACAAAAGAAGAAACTCCCTATATCTCCAATTAGACTACTCCGGCCCAATCCTTCTGGTATAACCATTATACCAAAGTTTGCTCCGGCATTGTAAGGGGATATTGCCCAGACAAGTCCAAGAATCAGAAATGTAAATCCATTAATAGTTGTTAAAATAATTAAAAATTTGTTCATGATTTATCCTCTATTATTTTCATTATCATTTGCGCAGTTTCGTGACCTGAATTTTGATTTTGCCCAGTTACAAATCTTTTTTCATTATCTACGACAACGTGATTAGCAAATAAATCCCTAAATCCTGTTTTAGCTTCAAATATTACACCTGCCTTTTTCAACTCTTCTTCTGGATGTTGTGGTGTCATTTGAATGCCAAGTTCTTTGACTTGTTTATCTGTAACACCTGTCATTTTTCTATTTGCAATTAGGATGTTTCCATTTTTATCTTTAGCATTGATTAACCCTAATGGACCATGGCAAATAGCACCTATAATGCTACCTGCGTCATATGCTTCTGAAATCCCACTGGCTAAGACATCTGAGAAACCTAAGTCATAGGCAGCACCCCACCCACCAGATAGAAACACGATATCATATTCTTTGAAGTTTACTTCTTCTACATTCATAGAGTTATTAAGTTTATCAGTAGCTTTGGTATCCTTATAAAATCTTTTGTCAGATGAAGATTTTATAAAATAAGAAGTAGTTGTTGGGTCTACGGGAATCTTACCGCCTTTAATGCTAGCAATATCAACCTTAATATTTGCATCGATAAATTCATAATATGGAGCTGTTAATTCTGAACTAGCTAAGCCTGAGGGTTTTCCTGAAACTTCACCTGGATAATTTAAAACCCCATGACTTGTAGATACTATCAAAGCCTTTTTACCTTCTAAGTTAAAAGATCTTCCCTCATAGTTAGGATGTAGTCCCAAAGACTTTAATATGAATGGCATTAATATGATTGTAATAACAACAAGTGAAGTTAAAGCGAAAAGTGTTCTGACAACGGTTGATTTATACATGGCCGGATCATAATAGATTGACACAATTTTTCAATAACTTATGCTTTTCTTATGTCATATCTGTCAATACTTCCTGACAAGGTTAGCAACACTTACGAAGGAAAAACATTATCTTTATGGGCAATGTACTTATACCTCATCGCTATGACTTTTCGTTCATTGGTACATACATTTGCTGATGACGCAGGGTTAAACTCAATCGCTTCCATTATAGTATTCCCACTCATTGATGAATTAGACCCAAATCGAATTATTTATTTGTTTGGTTCTCTTTGGGGTGGAGCTCAAATAGTATATTTAGCATTTTCAATTATTGTCATATTGAAATATAAAAATTTACTCCCTTTAGTCTGGCTGCTGTTCGCTTTTGATAACATTTTAAAACTTGGTGTATTACAACTTCGTTACCCTGGTTCCGAGTACACAACATCAACGGCTCCAGGGGGAATAGCTGGTACATTTATTATGCTTTTATTTACACTTATTATGTTTTACCTTTCAATATTGAAAAAAAAGGAAATACATGGAAGTTAAAAATAAAATTTATCCTTCAAGGGAACAGATGAAGGGATTTTTTGAGGAAAAAAAAGATGGAGACCTTGATGAGCCAATATTTATGGTAAATCTTTTGAAATTTAGAGAGAAAGCTGAATACAAAGAGGGCAGAGAAACGAATCTATCAGGTATTGAAGCCTATAAAAAGTATGCAGACATCATTACCAAGCACATTGAAGAGCTTGGAGGAGAAATAACGTTCTCCTCTAAAGTTAAGAGAATAACAGTCGGTAAGGTTGAACAGCTATGGGATGCGGTAGTAATTGCAAAGTGGCCTTCCAGGAAGATTATGGGTGAAAGCATGGCACCTACTGACCCACATTTATTAGAAGGCTATCAACATAGAGAAGCTGGACTAGAGGGACAGTTAAATATTGAGTCTGTTGAAACAGACACGTTGATAGATTAAAAATGATTGATCTTTATACATCACCCACACCCAACGGTTACAAAATTTCAGTTGCACTGGAAGAGTTAAATATTCCTTACAATGTCCATGTTGTTAATCTTCAAGCTGGAGATCAAAAAAAAGAAGAGTTTCTAAAACTTAATCCAAATGGACGAATACCTGTGATTGTTGATACGGAGAATAATAATCTATCAATTATGGAGAGTGGAGCTCAATTGATATATTTGGCAGAAAAAGCAGGTAAACTTTTGCCAAGTGAAACGACAGCTCGATCAAAAGTCATGCAATGGCTGATGTTTCAAATGGGTGGTATTGGTCCGATGATGGGACAAGCCAATGTTTTTTTTCGGTATTGGCCTGGTGATAAAATCCAA
>ERZ802819.2053-NODE-2053-length-11768-cov-46.2526_pt1 | contig 11768 bp, 10 predicted proteins | sample MGYA00345647_ERZ802819 | MGnify/ENA primary metagenome ERZ802819 (study PRJEB30503, sample SAMEA104212355) | marine metagenome | biome: Westerlies Biome; feature: [SRF] surface water layer (ENVO:00010504) within the epipelagic zone...; material: water... | reverse complement strand
TCATCCCACTCGCGCGTTGCAAAAGAGCGAAAAAACAAACCGATATCATTATCAATGGTCACACCTGCAGCCTGCGCCGTAGCGATAACCGGATGCGGCTTTGGATAGAGATGCGCAATGCCAGGACTGACGATCAACAGATCAATCTGCGTCCAATCTGCGCGCGCGCCCAAATCTTCTAAAATAAGATTTTGCGCCTCGGCGGCTTGACGCGCCGGCGCTTGATCATCCCACACGCGCACTTCAGCTCCACCAGCGCGCAACGCTAGCGCCGCGGTTAAACCCGAACGGCCCAGCCCGAGCACCGCTACGTTTTTGCCCGTCACACCCTGCGCTGGAATCATATTACACCCTTCTAACTGGCAATTATGCCCATAATTATCACCTAAGCGGGATCTGACAAGCTGTTAAAACACGTGGCAACCCTCTCGCGAACATGCCCCCGGCAAAGGCGTTAGCGCACCTTTAAGGTCGCCAAACCAATCATCGCAAGAATCAGCGCAATAATCCAAAACCGGATCACGATTGTTGGCTCGGCCCATCCTTTTTTTTCGTAATGATGATGAATGGGCGCCATTAAGAACATCCGCCGACCCGTGAGTTTGAACGACAAGACCTGAATGATCACCGACAGCGCCTCGAGCACGAATAAACCCCCAATAATCGCCCAAACGATTTCATGTTTGGTGATCACTGCGATACTGCCCAGCGCGCCGCCCAAGGCCAAAGATCCAGTATCGCCCATAAACACCGCTGCAGGCGGCGCATTATACCACAAAAACCCCATGCCACCGCCAATCAATCCGGCGCAGAAAATTAGAATTTCGCCTGTTCCAGGTACATAATGAACATCAAGATAAGTGGTAAAATCGACCCGACCAACGGCGTAAGCGATCACGCCCAGCGCCCCTGCGGCGATCATAACAGGCATAATCGCAAGCCCGTCCAGCCCATCGGTTAGATTGACCGCATTCGCCGAACCGACGATCACCAGCATCGCAAAGGGTAAGAATAAGAAGCTGAAATTTACCAATAGGTTTTTAAAAACTGGCAAGGCAATCTGATATTGAAGTGGATCAGGATGAAAAGAGGTGGCAAGATAGGCCGCAATCGCCGCAATTGCAAAGCCCAAAGCCAACCGCAGCTTGCCCGGAACACCTGCCGCGGTTTGCCGGCTGACTTTTGCATAATCATCAGCAAAACCAATCAACCCGAAAGAAAAGGTTACAAAAAGCACAATCCAAACAAACCCGTTGTCAAGCCGCGCCCAAAGCAGGGTAGAGCTCAGCACGGCCAAAAGGATCAACAAGCCCCCCATCGTGGGCGTGCCCGCTTTGGCAAAATGCCCCTCCGGGCCATCGGCGCGAATGGGCTGCCCTTTGCCCTGACGACGGCGCAACACATTGATCAAGGGCGGACCGAATAAAAAACCAAATATCAGCGCGGTGAAAAACGCTCCACCGGCGCGAAAGGTAATATAGCGGAAAAGGTTAAAAGCATCTCCCCCGTCTGACAGAGCGGTTAGCCAATACAGCATTAACGTTTCCTTTCCACCGGGCGCGCTGCGCAATCGGGTTCGAATTGGCTGATTATTTTGATCGCGTCAACCACTTGCCGCAAACCGCTGCTCAAAGAGGCCTTTACCAAAATGCAATCATCAGCCTGCAGCAAATCTTCAACACAGGCCGCCATCTCTTTGGCATTGGCAAAATGCTGCCCGCGCTTTTCCACCGGCAAGCTGCGATGCAAGGCCGCCATCAACGGGCCTGCCGTATGAATAAGGTCAACATTTTTTATGGCGGGCAGCCGCGCCAAGGCGCTGTGATGCGCCCGCTCATCCGCGCCCAATTCTTTCATATCACCCAAAAAAGCCACCCTGCGCGATGACGTGGCTTGCGCCAAAACATCCAGAGCCGCCTGCATCGAGACAGGGTTTGCATTATAGGCATCATCGATCAATTCAAACGCGCCAAAGGACGCGCGCAACTGGTGGCGCATCCCCCGGCCTTCTGCAGGCTGCCACTGCGCCAGCACTCGCGCTGCTTTTTCAACATCCACGTTCAGTTTAGACAAGAGCGCCAACGCACCCAGCGCATTCATGGCAAAATGCCGCCCCACCGTATGCAGTTCGAACTTTAGGGATAAATCCCCAATACTGGCCATCACCTGCGTCAGGCCATTTTTTAAGCTCAGTTGCGCAATCCTGGCCTGCGCCGCGCCGGTTCCAAACCAGAGGCTCTGGCATCCTTTCGCTGCGACCGCCTGTTCCATCACCGATATGCAGGGCGCTTCGGCATTTAAAACCGCATATCCCCGCGTAGAAAGGCCCTGCACGATCGCGGCTTTCTCACGCGCGATACCCTCAAGGCTTTCAAAGGCTGCCAAATGCGCCGGCGCCACTGTGGTGACCAAGGCCGCATCCGGGCGCACCAAACGCGCCAAAGGCGCAATTTCCCCTGGATTGCTCATGCCAATTTCAACCACTGCAAAAGCCGCGTCGCGCGGCAAGCTGGCCAAAGTTAAGGGCACGCCCCAATGATTGTTGTAACTGGCGTAAGAGGCATGGGTTTTGCCCTGAGCTTGCAGCATCACACGCAGCATTTCTTTGGTAGATGTTTTTCCCGCTGATCCAGTGATCGCGATCACCTGCGCCGCGCTGTGGTGGCGCGCCGCACGGGCCAACCCCTCAAGCGCAATTTGAACATCCTGAACATAGAGAAGGTTTTCATCGCTTAAAACATCTGCAGGTCGGCGCGAGACAAGTGCTGCTGAAGCGCCCTTTTGCAGCGCATCAGCAACGAAATCATGGCCATCGCGATGATCCGCAAGCGCCACAAACAAATCCCCTGCCCGAAGGGTGCGGGTGTCAATCGAAACACCCTCAGCCTGCCACTTTCCAGCAGTCTTTCCGCCCGTAGCCAAAGCTGCGTCTTGTGCGCTCCATAAGCTCATACAAGCCCTCCATCCAGCGCGGCCACGGCCAAACTGGCCTGCTCAACATCATCAAAAGGCAAAATATCATCTCCGATCACTTGACCGGTTTCATGCCCTTTGCCAGCAATCAACAGCGCATCACCTGGCTTAAGCATATCAACCGCGCGCAAGATAGCTTCGGCGCGATCCCCCACTTCTTTTACCTGCGCTGGCTCTGACATGCCGCTGATCACCATTTTGCGAATTTCGCTTGGATCTTCGCTGCGCGGATTATCATCGGTCACAAACACAAAATCAGCCGCGCCCGCAGCTGCTGCCCCCATCAATGGGCGTTTGAAGGGATCGCGATCCCCGCCGGCCCCGATCACCGCCACCAAACGCCCCAAAACATGCGGCCGTAAAGCTGCAATGGCCTTTTCAAGCGCATCGGGTGTATGCGCATAATCGACAAAAACCAGCGCTCCATTTTCACGCTGCGCCGCCAATTCCATCCGGCCCCGCACAGTCGTGAGATGCTCTAAAGTCTCAAACACCGACGCAGGCTTTGCGCCGGCGGCAATCACCAAAGCCGCGGCCATCAGAACATTTTCAGCTTGAAATTTTCCACGCAGCGGCAGGCTAACAAGCCGCGGTATTTCCTGATAGGTAAATCGCATATCCTGCCCGGTGGCGGTAAAGCGCAAATTATCGATGCGGATATCAGCTTCGGGACAGTGCCCAATCGTGATCATCGCTTGATCTGATTGTTCAAGCCGCGCTGCCAGCTCAGCCAGCTTAGGATCATCAATATTTAAAACAGCGGGCTGATCTTGCAGTAACAGCCGATCAAATAAGCCCGTTTTGGCGCGAAAATAATCCTCAAAATCTTTGTGATAATCCAAATGATCTTGCGTGAAATTGGTAAAGCCTGCGGCGCAAAGTTTCACCCCGTCCAGCCGGCGCTGCTGCAAACCGTGGCTGGAGGCTTCGATTGCCGCATGCGTTACCCCGGCCAACGCCGCTTTTGCCAAAAGCGACTGCAAAAGAAGCGCATCCGGGGTGGTGTAAGATAAAGGCGCCGTAAACGCCCCTTGCACACCATTGGTGCCCAAATTGATTGCTTGATACTCAAGCTGTGTCCAAATTTGTCGGCAAAAATGCGTCACCGAAGTTTTCCCATTAGTCCCAGTCACCGCAACAATTTTTTGTGGCTGCGCCTCAAACCAAAGGGCCGCGGCAGATGCAAGCGCGGCGGCCGGATCCTCAACAACCACCATCGCGACCGATATCTCCACCAGAGATTGGCGCATAAGAGCGTGACCGTCTTGGTCGGTCAGAACTGCAGCTGCTCCATTCTCAATCGCTTGCGCTGCAAATTCAGCCCCGTGGCTTTGCGTGCCAGGCAAAGCGATGAACAGGCCCCCCTCCTGCACCAGCCGGCTGTCAATAAACAGCCCCGAAAGTGGCTTTGAAAATGGCCTTAAAGCGGTGAGACCCAGCTCAGCCAGGGATTTCAACGCAGCGCCCTCAGCATCCGAAGACATCGTCGGGTTTGAAAACCAAGACACCGGACCATAGGTCTGCGCCCTCCCTTAATTGCTGGATGCGAAGGTTATAGCAGCCTGTGGCTGGGTTTCAATCTGCGGGCGCAGCCCCAAAAGTGGTGCGATGCGGGCAATCAGCTCACTGGCAACGGGAACGGCCGTCCAACCGGCGGTTCGGCGGGGCTTTTTGCCCGAGCGTTCTTCTGGCTCGTCAAGCGTTACAACCAACACATATTTAGGATTATCTGCCGGAAAAACCGAAGCAAACGTGGCCAAGACCTTATCCTTGTAATAGCCGCCACGCGGATTTGGCTTATCAGCTGTGCCCGTCTTACCAGCAACCGCGTAGCCCGGCAGTCGGGCAAAGGAAGCCGTGCCCTGCTTGCCGTGCACAACTTCGCGCAACATAGCCAAAGACGCGCTGGCCACCTCTGGTGAGATCAGCCGTTCTTTTTCACCAGAGCGCGGCGCATCAAACAAGGTTGGCTGCACTTTAAATCCGCCATTGGCGATGGTGGCATAAGCACTGGCCAGATGCAGCGGCGTCGCCGAGAGGCCATGGCCATAAGAAATCGTCATCGCGGAGAGCTCGGACCATTTTGGAGGCAAAATTGGTTTGCCACCGCTGGCTTCAATCATCTCAAACGGGATTGGCGTCAGCAGACCAAGCTGCCCCAAAAAGATCTGTTGGCGCTCGGCGCCGATCAACTGTGCAATCCGCGCCGTTCCGATATTACTCGAACGGATGATGATATCTGCCACTGACAGCTCTTTATCAAGATAATGGTGGTCACGGATGGAAAACCGGCCCCACCGAATAGGGCCGCGAATATCGATAATGGTTTGCGGGTTAACCAGCCCAAGCTCCATCGCTTGCGCTGCGGCAAAAATCTTAAACGTAGAGCCTAACTCATACACGCCCTGAACGGCGCGATTGAACAAAGGGCTGTCGGCAGCTTGCCCCTGAACCGGCGGCGCCGGGCGATCATTGGGATCAAAATCGGGCAAAGACGCCAATGAAATCACTTTACCGGTCTCAACTTCCATGAGCACCGCCGCCGCGCCTTTAGCATTCATCAATTGCATACCGCCCCATAAAACCTGTTCGGTTGCGGCCTGAACCGATAAATCAATCGATAATTTCAGAGCTGTGGCGGATTGGCTGGGATCACGCAAACGCGTATCGTAGGATTTTTCTACACCCGCAACGCCCACAACCTCGGCCGAATGCACGCCCTCGCGGCCAAAGCTGGTGCCCCCCAAAATATGCGCGGCCAAGTTTCCATTGGGATAAAGCCGCATTTCACGGGGCCCAAACCGCAACCCCGGATCGCCAATATCATGCACTCGCTGCATTTGCTCTGGGCTTATCTTTTTCTTAATCCATAAAAACTTTCGCCCATCTGTGAAACTTTTAGACAGTTTTTCAGCGTCTAAATCGGGAAAAATACGCGCCAAAGCCTGCGCCGTGCCGGCCGCATCCACCAGATGCGGGGTTTCAACGTATAAGGAATGGGTTTCCATATTGGTCGCAAGAATGCGGCCTTTGCGATCCACGATATCCGCCCGCTGCGCCACAATTGACAGATCCAAATCTTGCGCGGTGGGCTCCGTCGGCTCAGCGCTGGACAACAAGCCAATACGCACAACCAATACCGCATATAAGCACAAGAAAACCCCCCCAAGCACCAGAATGCGCCCCTGCGCCATAAGGCGGGATTTATCGCGCGTTGCAAGATGCCGCGCCTTGATATTGTCTTGTTCGATTTGGCGCGTATCTTCGCCACGCGCCCGCGCCGGCAAAATCTGACTGAGCGGACGCAATGGGCTGCGCAGTCCCGAAAATTGGCTGAAATCAGTCACGTTCCACCGACCTTTCCGCCACATCAACCGGATCAACCAGCAATAAATCAAAGCTGGGCAAAAGCGGGTAGGAAACATGCTCAACAATGCCAAAATGATCCGCACGCAAAGGCAATAATTGCAACCGATCAAAGTTCAGATTGGCCAAATCTTGTAACCGCTCAGGCCGATTTTGATAGGCCCATTCGGCTTTTAAAATGGCCAAGCGGGCCCGCTGCTTGCCTATTTCAGCCTGCAACTGCTCGGTATGAGTTATGGCCGCTTGCGTTTTTATGTTTTCCGTATAGGCCCAATAGGCCAACGCGATCACAGCGCTTGCCGTGGTGATATAAAGAAAACTGCGCATCATAGCGGCAAATCCATGAGCGGCATTCCCAAATCCGAGGGTTTAACAACCCCGCCCGCCGCGCTGTCGGTGCGCCGCGCAATTCGCAACTTCGCAGAGCGTGCGCGGGGGTTTTGTGCAATTTCTTCGGGCGTTCCCAAAATTGGCTTGCGCGAAACCAATTCAAATTGGATGGGCAATGGCGCGCTATGCGGCGCGTAACGATTGTTTGAGCCTGCGCGGCCCGCGCGCATTTGGAAAAAACGTTTAACCATGCGGTCTTCAATTGAATGAAAGCTCACAACGCAAAACAAACCGCCTGCCCGTAACGCACGCTCGCCTGCAAGCAAGCCTGCGAAAAGCTCACCATATTCATTATTCACTGCGATGCGCAGCGCCTGAAAGCTGCGCGTCGCCGCGTGGGATTGCCCAGGTTTGGTGCGCGGCAGCGCCTTTTCGATTAGCTGCGCCAGATCCAACGTGGTTTTAAAAACGGCGTCACTGCGGCGTTGCACAATCGATTTGGCAATTCTGCGACTGGCGCGTTCTTCTCCGTATAAATATAGCAGATTGGCAATATCGGCCTCGGGCAACCCATTCACCAAATCAGCCGCGCTGGGGCCCGACTGGCTCATCCGCATATCCAGCGGGCCATCGCGCATGAATGAAAACCCCCGCTCAGCCTGATCAAGCTGCATGGAAGAGACCCCAAGGTCCAAAACGATCCCATCCAGCTCTTGCGCATAGTCATCAAGCTTCGAAAACAAGCCCGTAATAAACTCTAAACGGCTTTGCAAAGCCGTCGGCCAAGCCCGCGGCAGATCAAAAACCGCAGGATCACGATCCACCGCAAAAACCTTTTCAGCCCCGGCCTCTAACAGCGCCAGCGTATAGCCGCCGGCGCCAAAAGTACCGTCCAACCAGCGGCCCGAAACCGGAGCGATCTGCGAAAGGATTTGTTCGATCAGAACCGGGATGTGAGGCTTGTCTGACTGTGCAATCGCCACAGAGGCCACCCTTACCCTTCCTGACCGCCATCCAAAAAGCTTAGCGGATCAAAATCATCCGGCTGGTCGCTCAACCACGCCTCGGTTTTGGCCTGATCCTCGCTGTAGCTGCCGGGGTTCCAAATTTGAAACGTGTCGCCGGCGGCGATAAAATAAGCCTCGCCCTCAACCGCAATTTTCTGACGCAACTTGGCAGGCAAGACCAAACGACCCGTCTCATCAACAGAGGTAGGATGGCTTTGTCCGTGAAATAACCGCTCCAGCGTTTTTCGCCCCACCGATCCGCGCGGCAATTGATCAATTTTACGATCCACCTCTTCGATGGCCTCAACCGTATAACATTCCAGAAAGGGTCGGCGCGCATCGCCGTAGACAATGACCAATTCGGGGGGCAAGCCTTCTTGCCAATTGGGATCGCAGGCTTGGATCACGCGGCGAAACAGCGCCGGGATTGACACCCTGCCCTTCGCATCGATCTTATGCAGACTTTCGCCTCTAAATCTTCGCATTCGCGCCCAACGCCTTTCCCCCAACACCCTTTAAAACAAAGCGGCGGATCAGGAGAAATAGACCCAATCCGCCGATCTTGCTCCGCGGGGCGAAAACGTCCGGCGGCGCAGACCTGGGGGGGGAGAACGTGAGCGCGCCGGACATCTTGCTGCGGTAAAGTCGGGGCCTGCATGAAACCTGCCAAAGGAATTCGGATCTTAGCGTCCGTATTTTGATATCCCGCTTTACCTATGGCCATTGATGCCATGTCAGTCGCCTTATATCAAGAAAAATTTGGGATTTTATGGTAAATTATGGGAAAATAATATAAGTTGAAATTGAAACTCAAAACAGATCACCCAGATTTTCCCACATAGTGTATAATTCACACATAAAAATACTAAATGTAGATTATTTGTGAGGGAAGCATAACGTGCAAAAATCCGCCCTTACGGTTCAATTCTCACAATTTTGCAGAAGAACTGGTAGAGTTTCTTGAATCAACGGATATATTTCGAGCGTTCTGACGAAAAAAATTTCGATAGAAAGGCCTCAAATAGACATTTCCCACGAATTCCCAATTTTTGTGGAATCTGCGTTCTTTAAGGCCCCAGCGCCGTTAACCTTTCGTGCAAGGCCCTGCGCAAACACGCCCAATCAGGCCATACCGCCTTGTACAAGACGTGCGGCCAACGCCCCATAGGCTTCGGCCACCGGGCCAGTGCCCGCCGCGACGGGACATCCCGCATCGCCCGCTATGCGCGTTTCAAGATCGATCGGCAATGCCGCCAAGAGCGGAAGATTGAGCGCCTCGGCCTCTTTTGCCACGCCGCCATGCCCAAAAATTTCACTGGGTTCCCCGCAATGTGGGCAATGAAACACCGACATATTTTCGATCAGCCCAAGCACGGGTGTTTTCAATGTGGAAAACATATCCAGCGCTTTGCGCGCATCTATCAGCGCAACATCCTGCGGCGTTGACACCACAATCGCCCCGCTGACTTCTGATTTTTGGCACAGCGTCAGCTGCACATCGCCGGTTCCAGGCGGAAGGTCAACGATCAAAACATCTAGCTCCCCCCAGGCCACTTGTGAAATCATTTGCTGCAAGGCGCCCATTAGCATCGGCCCACGCCACACAATCGCTTTGTCAGGGTCAAGCATCAGGCCAATCGACATCATCGTAACCCCATGGGCCTGGAGCGGTATAATGGTTTTACCATCCGGGCTGGCCGGGCGCTGTTGCACCCCCATCATACGCGGCTGCGACGGCCCATAAATATCTGCATCCAACAAGCCCACGCGGCGGCCCTGCTTGGCCAAAGCAACCGCCAAATTTGACGAAACGGTGGATTTTCCTACCCCCCCCTTTCCAGAGGCGATGGCCAGAATGCGCGCTACACCCGCCGGCTTCATCGGCGCCGCCTGCGGCTTGGGGTGGCCCCCAATTTTCAATTGAGGCGGCTCGGGCTTTTCGGCAGCGCCACTATGGGCGGTTAAAATGACGCTGGTTTTATTCACACCGGCCAAGGCGGTAACGGCCTTAACCGCTTGCTGCCGCAGCGACTCTAGCGCGCCGGCCACCGCAGCAGATGGGGCTTCGATCACAAATTGTACATGGCCCTCGTCGATCGTGAGCGCCCGCACCATATCAAGCGCGACGATAGATTGGCCGTTTGGCATCTTAATTTTGTCTAATTCTTGAAAAATTTGATCGCGCATGTTCTTGCCTTTCATCGCTTCAATGCCGACATGCCGAATTTAGAATAAACATGCAAGCCGGATCATATATCCGCCTGCGCGACTTAGCGCCCCAACCCCAATCATGCAAATGCTGCATAGCGGCATTGCAGGCTTATCTATTGTGCAATCGCAGAATAAATTTATCTCTCTTATCACCAGAGACGCAGAGACAACTCTTCTAATAAAGGATAATAATATGGCTTTCACAGCTGAAAGTTCATTCGCCAAACCAGCCGCATTTGGCGGCATTTTCGCAGCCCTCAACAAACTGACCCAAGCAATGCAGCGTCGGCGGGTTTACCGCACAACCGTGAACGAGCTAAGCGCGTTGAGCGATCGCGATCTCTCCGATTTAGGGGTAAGCCGCGCGTCAATTCGCCGTTTGGCACTGGACGCGGCAAACGCGCTTTAAAGGGCAATTCGAAAATTCCTGCCTCCCAAGGGTTTTCGAACTTCGGCGGCTGCTCTTGTCCTCCCACAAGCGCGGCCGCAACTATATCAAGGCGCTGCGCGCAGCGGCATCTTTTGCACCTTCGCGCGTGGTGGCGCGTCACAAAACAACGCAGGTCTCGCCATCGCCCTGCCACGCTTCTTCCCGGTTCAATGAACGGCTCCGCCTGCTATAGTTCGGTTTGTCTCTATTGCTAAAATATACATGTCGTCAAAATTAACCCTTGATCTACGGTAAAAATTCGCTTTCGCTGAAAGCAGGAGCGCGCATATTTAGGCAAACTGCAAAGATTGGCCGGCGTATGTCTTCTTAAATTATGATAGGATATCTCGCATGGCTGTCTTCTTTAACTTTAAGGCCGGACAAACAATTTACAAAGCCTCCACGATGCCCGACGGCGCCTATATCGTGCATTCGGGCGAGGTGGATCTCATATCACCCGGCCATATGCATCTGACCACATTGCACGCGGGCGAAATTTTTGGCGAAATTGGTCAATTGCTCGACGAACGACGAACGGTGAATGCCATTGCGCGTACCGATTGCATTTTAACGCATGTCTCTTCGGCAGTGCTGACCCAAAAAATGGAAAAAGTAGACCCCGCAATTAAGGGCATTATTCGCGCCTTGGCAACCCGCCTGACCGAAGCCAATAGCACGAATGAAAAGATCTGGAGCGAGCTTCAGATGTATAAATCCTTAAGCTGACCGCGCGGATCAGACCCGCAAGCGGGCGCCGCGTTGAGCTTTTAAATACGAACAAAAAGCACTCATTTTTGAAATAAACCGCCCCCCTGCCCGTGAACAGCCTTTCCGCGGGATGGTTATGGGCGCTGGCTATGCTAGATAATAAGGCGTAATCGCAAAAAAAAGAGACCTCAGGATGAGCAAAAAAATCATAATAGAAGAATTTGGCGGGGCCGATCAATTAAAGGTCATCCAAGAACAGGTTGGTGAGCCGGGGCCGAATGAAGTGCGCATTGCGCATAAAGCCTGCGGCTTGAATTTCATCGACATCTATCAACGCACGGGGCTTTACCCGATGCCCCTGCCGCATACATTGGGCACAGAAGCCGCCGGCCTTGTTGACGCGGTTGGCAGCAGTGTCACGCATCTGAACGTGGGCGATCGGATCGCCTATGCGTTCAACGCCCCTGCCGGCGCCTATTGTGAAATGCGCGTTATGCCCGCAGATCAGGTTTGCGTTTTGCCTGACTCGATCAGCTTTGAAGAAGGCGCTGCAATGATGCTGAAAGGCCTGACGGTTCAATATCTTTTCCACCGCACCACGCCCTTAAAAGCCGGCGATACGGTTTTGTTCCACGCGGCGGCGGGCGGGGTGGGCTTGATCGCCTGCCAATGGGCAAAATCTGAAGGAATCACGTTGATCGGCACTGCAGGCAGCGATGAAAAATGCCAACGCGCGCTGAACC
>ERZ802819.2049-NODE-2049-length-11771-cov-7.50009_pt1 | contig 11771 bp, 8 predicted proteins | sample MGYA00345647_ERZ802819 | MGnify/ENA primary metagenome ERZ802819 (study PRJEB30503, sample SAMEA104212355) | marine metagenome | biome: Westerlies Biome; feature: [SRF] surface water layer (ENVO:00010504) within the epipelagic zone...; material: water... | reverse complement strand
TTTTCTTTACCTTTTTTATAAATGAGAACAATGAAAATTTAGAGAATTAGATTATATTAATTATTCAATAAAGATAATATTTGCTTTTGTGTTATGAAAAAAAAAATCAATGAAGAGATCTTTAATAAAAAAATTTTTAATAAGCCATTAAGGTTTATTAATAGGGAATTATCGTGGTTAAAATTTAATGAAAGAGTTTTAAGTGAATCTCAAAATTCTGACAATCCATTGATGGAAAAACTCAGGTTCTTATCAATTTCCGGAAATAATTTAGATGAGTTTCATATGGTAAGAGTAGCTGGTTTGTGGCGCCAAATTAAAGAAAAAGTTTTTAATAGGACAGATGACGGGCTAACTACAAGACAACAATTTAATGAAGTTAGTAAGACTTTAAAACTTCTGTTAAAAAAACAGCAATTATCATGGGATGCTTTAAAGAAGGAACTGGGTTCTGCAAAAATAAATTTTTTAGAAACAATCGGAGGATTTAAAGAAAATAAAAAAGAAATTCAAGTAATATTCAAAAAAAAAATTTTACCAACCTTAACGCTGTTAGCAATTGACCCTGCGCATCCTTTTCCATTTTTACCAAATCAAAGCATCACAATGGTATGTTCTTTGAAAAATAAAAAAGGCAAGATATCATACTCCTTAATAATTTTTCCTCCCAAACTTCAAAGATTTTTTAAATTGCATGACAAAAATAGTTGGATCAGGTCAGAGGACATTATAAAACAAAATTTTGAGGTGATTTTTCAAGATTATGAACTACAGTCTTTCACATTGGTTAGAGTTATTAGAGATAGTGACATTGAGTTTGAGGAAGAGGCCGAAGACTTACTTTTATCATTTGAAACGGCTTTAAAAAAAAGAAGAAGGGGGACCGTTGTAGGTTTATACATTCAAGGAAGAGTAGAGAAAAAACTTCTTTCCTTCATCAAAAAATCATTAAAAATTGATGAAGAAAGAATTTTTAGAATATCATCATTAGTTGATATTAAATCATTAGACGAAATTATCGAACAAGGAGAACAAAAATTTAAGTTTAAAAAATTTAAACCAAGATTTCCACAAAGAATAAATGATTTTAATGGCGATTGTTTTTCAGCCATAAGAAAAAAAGACTTGTTAGTTCATCATCCTTTTGAATCCTTTGATGTTGTAGTAAATTTTCTAGAACAAGCCGCCAATGATGAAAACGTGCTTTCGATTAAACAAACGCTTTATAGAACAAGCGATAATTCACCGATTGTTAAAGCACTAATTAAAGCATCAAATCTAGGGAAATCAGTTACCGCGGTAGTTGAATTAAAAGCAAGATTTGATGAAGAAAAGAATATAAAATGGTCTAGAGATCTGGAAAAAGCTGGGGTAAATATTGTTTACGGATTTGTAAGATGGAAAACCCACGCAAAGATTTCACTAGTTACCAGAAAAGAAAAAAGTGATATAAAATCATATGTGCATTTTGGAACCGGAAATTATCACCCCTTAACTGCAAAAGTCTACACAGATCTATCAATTTTTTCATGCAAGCCAAAAATTGTTGAGGATGCATTAAATTTATTCAATTTTATAACGGGATATACCAAGCCAAAAAAGATGAATTTGTTGTCATACTCGCCTATTTTGCTCAGACATAAATTAGTTTCTCTAATAGATAATGAGGTTGCAAATAAAAAGAAAGGCCTACCTGCTGAAATTTGGATTAAAGTAAATTCATTAATTGATAGTGACATCATTGATAAATTATATGATGCTTCTCAAAATGGTGTTAAGATTGAGCTAATAGTTAGAGGAATATGTGGTCTGAGACCGGGTATAGAGGGGTTTTCAGAAAATATACGAGTAAAAAGTATCATTGGTAGATTCCTGGAGCATAGTAGAATTTTATGTTTTGCTAACGGTAAAGATATGCCATCATCAAAAAATAATGTTTTTATTTCATCGGCGGATCTTATGACAAGAAATCTTGATAGAAGAGTTGAAACCTTTATTCCTATTATTAATGAAACGGTCCATGAACAAATTATGAAACAAATTATGGTGACTTACTTAAAAGATGATATAAATAGCTGGCTTTTGAGATCAGATGGAACTTACGATAAAATAGTTTCAAAGTCTAAACCTTTTTCTGCATTTCAATATTTATTAAATAAACCATCTTTATCTGGAAGAGGGTCAAAACAAAAAAATAATGACAAAAAAATCTGATTTAGTTGCTATAATTGATATAGGGTCGTCCTCTATAAGACTCGTTATTTTTGATGAGCCGAGGTTTTCAGCAAATATTATCTTTAACGAAAAGGTTACCTTAGAATTGGGAACTGAAATATCTGAAAAGTTAATCAAAGATGATAAGATAAAAAGTTTGTTGGAGGTCCTAAGAAAATTTTTCAAAATTAGTAGAAGTGTCAAAAAAAATAACCTTCATATTTTTGCATCTGCTGCATTAAGAATTGCAAAAAATAGTAATCTGATTGTTGAGCTTGTCAGAACGGAATTTGATCATGAGATCAAAATCCTTACAGCTGAGGAGGAAGGGGTTTATTCAGCTATGGGCGTATTTTTTTCTCATAGCAAAGTCAATGGAATTGTTGGTGATTTTGGTGGTGGGAGTCTTGAAATTACTAGTGTTAACGAAAGTAAAAAAATCAGTTTTTTAGAATCTCTCACCATTGGTCATGTGGTTTTGAGAAAAATGGGAAACTTTAATGATAAGAAAGTTAGAAAATATATTTTTTCCTCAATACAAAAAATTAAAAAAGTTGATAGTAAAATTTTTTATGCAGTTGGAGGGTCATTTAGAGCACTTGCAAAACTTCATATACTCTTAAAAAAAGAAGACTTAAAAATAATTCAAGACTATGAAGTTGATGCTCAAGATTTTATTAGAGATTTAAAAGATGCGTTTTTTAATGATTGTAATGTAAATTTTAAGCTGATTAGTAAAGCCTCAAAATCAAGAATGTTCATTATCCCTTACGCTTTTTATGTTTTAGAAAATTTAATACAAAAATTTAATATAAAAAAAATATTTTTTACTAATACAGGTATCAGAGAAGGTTTTTTATACTCTTTAATAAATAAGAGACAAGCCGATCCGTTTCTCTCTCAAATAAGGAAAATAGCTAATAGAGCGATTAAAAAAAAAGATGTATTAAAACTATTTGATTGGATTGAACCAGTTAATTATTATCTAAAAATCGACAAAAGGCTCCTGTTGTCCGCTTGTTGGTTAACAAATATCGCCAACTCTGTTCATCCAGAACATAGGAGAGTTTTTGCTCTTGAAAGTGTACTATATTATCCGTTTTATCATTTAAAACGCTACGATAGATATTTGCTTTCATTGATTCTTTATTTTAGATACTCAAAAAATTTAAAAGGGGAGCTAGCTATGTCAGTTTCAACAAGAATTTCTTATCAAGAACTTTTAAAAGCTAAGATATGTGGACAACTTTTACGTATAGCACATCATATTACCGGAAGATTAGATTATAATAACCTAAAAAGCATACAACTAAAATTGGACTCTAAAAATAATATTATTTTTCCAGAACCTCAAAAACATTACTTATTATTCGGGCAATCGTATGAAAGAGGAGTTAAAAACATAAAAGAAGTATTAAAAACATTACATAGTTATTAATCTAATTAGAATGTAACAAAACTGTAACAAAACTGTAATAAATCTTATTAATCATTTTTATATATACAAGGCTTAATCTTAACAAGTGAGGAAATATGAAAAAAATCTCTCTAATAGCAGCAACTGTTGCTCTTGGTTTTTCAGTAGAATCATTCGCTCGTGATCAAATCAAGATCGTTGGTTCATCTACTGTCTACCCATTTGCTACTGTTGTGGCTGAAAGGTTTGGTAAAACAAGTGGCTTTAAAACACCTGTAATCGAATCAACAGGCTCTGGCGGCGGTCTTAAGCTCTTTTGCAAAGGACTAGGTACAGAACACCCTGATATCACTAATGCTTCTAGAAGAATTAAAATGAAAGAAGTAAAAAAGTGTTCCAAAAATGGCGTTACTGATATAACTGAAATCAAAGTAGGATTTGACGGTATTGCGATGGCAAATGCTAAGGCTGGTCCTGCTCTAGAGCTAACTCTTAAGGATATTTATCTTGCATTAGCAAAAGTTGTTCCAGCTGATCCAGAAGGTAATACTGTTAAACCAAATCCATATAAAATGTGGAATGAAGTTAATCCAAATCTTCCTGCTGCACCAATTGTTGTAGTTGGCCCTCCTCCTACTTCTGGAACAAGGGATGCATTCAATGAGTTAGCAATTGAAAGGGGATGTAAAAAGTTTCCTGGTCGTAAAGCTCTAAAAAAAAAGGATAAAAAACTTTACAAAAAAGAATGTAGAGGTGTCAGAGAAGACGGTCCATATGTTGAGGCTGGCGAAAACGACAACCTAATCATTGAAAAACTGGTTGCTGATCCAGGTGCACTTGGTGTGTTTGGATACTCTTTCTTAGACCAAAATAGAGATAAAGTAAAAGCAGCTAAAGTTGATGGTGTCTTTCCTGAGTTTGAAGCAATTTCATCTGGGAAATACCCTGTTTCAAGATCTTTATTTTTCTATGTAAAGAATGCACACGCATCAGTTATTCCTGGCGTTAAGGAGTATGTAAAAGAATTTACTGCTTCGAAAGCTATTGGAAATAATGGATATTTAGTTCCTAAAGGGCTTATTCCATTACCAGAAAATGAAAGAGCAAAGTTTGAAAAAGATGGTAAAACTTTAGCAAAGTTCGATTCTAATGTATTAAAAAAAAAATAGTACGTTAGTATGAACTATGGGATTTTGGGCTTTTTTTATTATTTTTGCTTCAAGCGCATTTTTTTTGCAATGGTACGCAACTAATAAAGCGCTAAGATTTAATGCAAGCATTGAAGAAGGCCCAAAATTACCTTCGCTTCCGCAATACTACGGTCTCTTTACACTACTGTGGTTTATAATTCCAATACTTTCAACTTTTCTTATATGGACTATATTCAAGCCTTTTTTAATTGATTATTTAGTCATCCAAAAAATCCCCGTTAACTTATTAAATTCCTTTGGAGGGAATCCTTCACTTATCCTTTCTACAATCAAAGCAATAAATTTACAAAATATCTTTCCCGGTACCAAACAAGAGTTAATTGATTTAGCCAAATATATGAATGAATTAAAATATTCTACAAGCTCATTATTTTATATAGCGATTTTATCCTTAGGTTTAATTGGAAGTAGTTTCACACTTAAAAAGATTTCATCAAGATTTAGAGCAAGACAATCTGTAGAAAGTGTAAATATCAAACTCCTAATATTTTGCTCAACTATTGCCATACTTACAACTATTGGCATTGTATTTTCATTAATTTTTGAAGCTATACGATTTTTTGAACAAATTCCTTTTTTTGATTTTCTCTTTGGCCTGTCATGGAGCCCACAAACAGCGATAAGAGAAGACCAAGTTGCAAGTTCGGGTGCTTTCGGTGCTATCCCAATCTTTTCTGGAACACTATTAATTACAGTAATTGCCATGTCTGTTTCTATACCAGTTGGTTTGCTATCCGCAATTTATTTGTCTGAGTATGCTACTAATAACCTAAGGGCTTTTTTAAAGCCAATTCTTGAAATTCTTGCCGGAGTGCCAACAGTAGTTTATGGTTTTTTTGCAGCTATTACAGTAGGACCCTTTCTCAAAGGTCTTGCTGATTCTTTTGGATTTAGTATAGCTTCAGAAAGTGCAATAGCAGCTGGTGGTGTAATGGGTATAATGATTATACCGTTCATTTCATCATTATCTGACGATGTAATAAACTCCGTCCCTAATTCTTTACGTGATGGTTCTTTAGCAATGGGAGCTACGAAATCTGAGACAATAAAGAAAGTAATTTTGCCTGCTGCACTTCCAGGTATTGTAGGTGCAATTTTACTTGCAGTTTCTAGAGCTATTGGAGAGACTATGATTGTTGTAATGGCTGCAGGAATTGCTGCTAACCTGACGGCTAATCCTTTTGATTCTGTGACTACAGTAACTGTACAAATTGTCACATTATTAGTAGGAGATCAAGAATTTGACAGTCCTAAAACGCTTGCTGCGTTCGCATTAGGCATAACACTTTTTTTCGTTACTTTGGTGTTAAATTTATATGCTTTAAAAATAGTTAAAAAATATAGGGAAAAATATGACTAAAAATTTTGAAAAAATTAACGACTCACTAATTAAAAGGCAGAGATCTGAAAAAAATTTCAAACTATTTGGATTAATCGGTATCATTTGTGCTGTTTCATTTCTTATAATCATTTTAACATCAATTATTATTGAAGGAAAAAAAGCATTTGTCAGCACATATATCAAACTTGAGGTTTTTTTTGATTCAAAAATTATTGATCCAGATAATACAAAAGAAGACTCTGTTATAAAATCTGCTAACTTCAATCAGATAATTACTAAGTCAATTTTAGAAAATTTCCCTGAAGTCACTGATAGAAAAGAAAAAATTAAATTATCTACTTTTATCTCTAGCTCTGCTGAGGATGAACTTATAAAACTAATAATGTTAGATAAGGCGTTAATTGATCAAAAAAAAGAATTATGGTTATTAGCATCTTCAACAATAGATGTTATTCATAAAAATCCAGAAATGTTAAATTTTCCAGAAGATGAAAGGTTAATTGATGATAAAGAATCGAAATGGTTTCAATGGTTCTTGTCAGAGGAGAAAATCAAGTTTAGTACAAATAAAAATTTTTTCTCCAATGCGGATTCAACTGAGCCAGAGCAAGCAGGTATTTGGGGGGCGTTCGTCGGTTCTTTTCTCACTCTTTTTGTAACCTTAATCCTTTCATTTCCAATAGCGGTTGCAGCTGGGGCTTTCTTAGAGGAGTTAGCTCCAAAAAATAAATTTACGGATTTCATAGAGGTCAATATCAATAACCTTGCTGCGGTACCCTCCATAATTTTTGGTTTGCTCGGTCTTGCTATTTTTTTGAATGTCATGCACCTACCAAGGTCCGCACCAATTGTAGGTGGAATGGTTTTAGCCTTAATGACTTTACCAACTATTATTATAGCAACTCGTGCTTCTTTGAGGGCTGTTCCGCCTTCTATTAGGGAGGCAGCTATTGGACTTGGAGCTACTAAGTTTCAAACAGTAACTCATCATGTACTTCCGTTATCAATGCCTGGAATATCAACAGGAACAATTATAGGAATGTCACAAGCACTTGGTGAGTCTGCGCCATTATTAATGATTGGAATGGTTGCATTTATAGTGGATTCTCCTGGTTCTATTTTTGATTCAGCTACAGTGTTACCTGTACAAATTTATTTATGGAAAAGCACAGCAGCCAGAGGATTTGTAGAATTGACTGCAGCTGGGGTGATGGTTTTGTTAAGCTTTTTAGTTTTGATGAATACTATAGCTGTATATATTAGATATAAATTTGAAAAAAAATGGTAGGTACTCATGCAAAAAAATAAGATAGAAGCAAAAAAAGTTTCTGTATTTTATAACGATAAAAAAGCTTTAAACGAAATCACACTCAGTATACCCGAAAAAAGGGTTACTTCCTTAATAGGTCCAAGTGGTTGTGGCAAATCTACCTTTTTAAGATGTATTAATAGAATGAATGATACAATTGAGGGTTGTAGCATGACAGGGCGAATTTTGATTGACAATAAAGACATCAATGAAAAATCACTTGATCCAGTTTTGCTAAGAGCAAGAGTTGGTATGGTTTTTCAAAAGCCTAACCCATTTCCAAAATCTATTTTTGAGAATGTTGCATATGGACCTAAAATCCATGGCTTAACGCAAAGTTCTGATGAATTGAATGAGCTAGTTGAAGAAAGCCTCAAGAAAGCTGGTTTATTTTCGGAGATAAAAGATAGAATTCACGAACCAGGAACGTCCTTATCGGGAGGACAACAACAAAGGCTTTGCATAGCCAGGGCTATATCTATAAGTCCAGAAATCATTCTAATGGACGAACCATGTTCCGCGCTTGACCCTATAGCAACAGCAAAAATAGAGGAATTAATAGATGAGCTCGCCAATAACTTCACAATTGTAATTGTTACGCACTCCATGCAGCAAGCTGCAAGAGTTTCAAAACAGACAGCCTTTTTTCATATGGGAAATTTAATTGAAGTTGGAAAAACAGAGTCAATATTTTCAAACCCCTCCGAAAAAAAAACTCAAGATTATATAACAGGAAAAATAGGATAAAAAATGAGAGAACAGCACATTGTAACAACTTACGATGAAGATTTAGATAAGATTAAGTCTGATCTATTTAAAATGGCTTTAATTGTTGAGAAACAAATCTATGATTCTGTAAATTTAATAAAAATTTTAGACATAAAAAAAGCTAAAGAAATCATTAAGAATGATCATAAAATTGATAAAAAAGAGAAGGAAATTCGTAATTTAGCAACGAATATATTAACAAAAAGACAACCATTAGCCGATGACCTAAGAAAAATTTTAATAGCGTTAAAAATTTCAGGCACAATTGAAAGAGTTGCTGACCATGCAGCAAACATTGCTGGGAGAATGAGTTATGTAAATAATATTCCAGACTCATACCTCACAGATTCAATCTTTCACCTAGGAAGCTTAGTTTTGGCTAATTATGCAAAAGCAATAAGCTCATATGATAAGGATTCCTCAAAAATTGCTAAAGTCGTTCCTAACTTAGACAGAGAAATAAATTCAATATATGAAACTTGTTTTAGGGAACATCTTCATATCATGATGGAAGATCGAGAAACCATTGGTTTTTGTACACAAATGCTTTTTATTGCAAAAGAACTTGAAAGGATTGGTGATCTTTCAAAGGTAATTTCTAAGGAGGTTTTATATAATGTTGAAGGAGTTCTTCAATAATTATGAGTGCTACAAAAAGAATATTGGTAGTTGAGGATGACAAAGCACTAATGCCAATAATATCATATAACCTACAAAAAAATGGCTTTATAGTTAGAGAGGCAATCAATGGTGATGAGGCTCTGTTGTTAATTAAAGAAGAATTGCCTGACTTAGCCATATTAGATTGGATGGTACCATCTCCTTCTGGCCTTGAGATTTGTAAAATATTAAGAAGAAAAAAAGAAACAAGCTCAATCCCAATAATTCTCCTTACTGCCAAAGGGGAAGAGGAGGATAGAATTAGAGGACTTAATTCTGGTGCAGATGATTATGTGACAAAACCATTTAGCCCCGCTGAATTAGTGGCAAGAATAAATGCGCTTTTGAGAAGAGTTAATTTAAGTCATTCCAATACAATTGAGTTCGAAGACATTAGCATAGATGTTAATAAGCACAAAGTTTTTAGGGGAGGCAAGAAAATTCATCTCGGTCCAACGGAATATAAATTACTTAAGCATCTTATGGAAAATCCAGGCCGTGTTTTTTCAAGAGACAATCTGTTAGACAAAGTATGGGGGCATGGGATTTACGTAGAGTCAAGAACGGTTGATACCCATATCCGAAGACTTAGAAAAGCTATAAATATAGACGGAACTAAAAATTATATAAGAACTGTAAGATCTGCTGGTTACTCAATTGATAATGAGTGAAAAATATAAATAAAGTATTGTTCATTCAATCCTTAACCCTATTATGAAATTATGAAATTTAATGATGGCGTTTCAATAATTGTTACAGTCTTCAATAAAGAAAAATATATTGAGAATACTCTTTCATCAATTGTAAAACAGATGAATCGTTCGTCTGAGCTAATAATAGTAAATGACGGTTCCACAGACACATCACCGCAAAAAATAAATGCTTTTTTTAAAAAAAGAAAAATAAATCATAAGTTAATTAATCAAACTAATACAGGGCCAAGTATAGCCATAAACAATGCTTTGAAAAAAGTAAATTTTTCTTTCGTTAAATTAGTTGATGGTGATGATATTCTTGCGCCCTATGCAATTGATTTCATGTTCAAGACAATGGTTAACTCAAAGCTAGATTTACTTTACGGTGACTGGAAATGGGTTGAAAATCCCGAAAAATATAGTTTTAAAAAGAGTCAAAATAATCAAACAAAAATAATGAGTGATGCGATAACAAAACTTTTAGCTAAAGGTTGGGGTGGGTCTAGCAATTTAATGATTAAAACAGAATCATTTAAAAAAGTTGGTGGTTGTGATGAAAATATATTTGTCCAGGATTTCTCGATACCATTAAGAATTGCTGGCAATCATTTAAAATCCAAATCCGGCAAACATTACAAAGTTGCAGTTACTAGTAAGTTAATATGTGTATGCCCAAAATTTATAACTAATAGAATTATGGATAATAACGGTCAAACCGTTTATGATTTATCAATCGCAAGTTTAAACTTTCTGGATGAGCATAGCCTCCTGAAACAAAAAGAAAAAGATGCCGTTCTTAAAAAAATTATATCTAGATGCTGGAAATGGGCACTAAGAAAAAACGGCAAAAGTTATTTTAGTAAAGAATTTAGAATTTACCTAAAAAGTAAATTTGGTTTAAAATATTCGCCGAAATTTGTTAGATACTTTGTCTACCAAACATGGCGTAAGGAAGAAAGAATAAGAAAGTTAAATTATACGCCTAAGAAAAAAGTAAAAATCTTAATTTATGTTGGGCTAGATTTATTAGGTGATGCTTTACTTAAATTACCTTTTTTAAGGACTCTTAAAAAAGTTTTCCCACATTCTGAAGTTACCTGGCTGGCAGGAAAAGGTGATAGTATACTAAACAAATCACTTAAACCTTTAACTCACGGTCTTCTGGATAAGATTGAAGACAAAATAAAGATTGGTTCCAAATTATCGGATATCTCAAAAGCGAAAAACTTCTCAAATTTTGATATAGTTATAGATACACAAAAAAGAGTTTTGACCACACTTATACTGAAAAAAATAAATTGTGATATTTTCATATCTCAGAGTGCCAATTTCTTTTTTTCCGATTTAAAGCCAGACACAAAAAACGAGGTTAATCTTTCAAAACAACTCATAAATTTAGCAGAAATTTTCAATTATAAAAAAATAGATGACTCATTCTCTATTAAAACTAACACATCAAAAAAAGTTGTTATATGTCCGGGCGCATCTGTTGAATGGAAAAGTTGGAATCTTGAGAACTTTATGGAATTTGCTAAATATCTTATACAAAAAAAATTCCTCCCTATTTTTGTTCTTGGTCCAAAAGAAAAAAATTTAGAACGCAAGATATTAAATGCATTTGGTAAGTCTAGGATCTTCATTAGTAATGATCCTATAAAGACAATAGAATTTTCTGCAAATGCAAAAGTAGGAATTTCTAATGATACAGGTTGTGGTCATTTAATTGCAAACTCTGGAATTCCATTAATAACTATTTTTGGACCCACTAATTCAGAAAAGTTTAGGCCAATTGGCAACCCCTATAATAAAGTCATTTCATCTATCAAAGAATATGGTTCAAACGATATTAATACAATTAAACCTAAATTATTAATCGAAGAATTCAATAAACTAATCAAAGAGGTTGGATAGTAGATTATAGAAACTTTTTTTTAATGATTGTAATTGTGATATATAAAACAAATGAAGATATCAGATAAACTTAAATGGGTTGGTACTTTCCTTGTTTTAACGGGAATAGCTTTAACTAATGTAAATTATTATCCTCTTAATATTTTTATTCATGGTGCAGGGGTGATTTTTTGGACCATTAGTGGATATTTGTCAAAAGATAAAGCCATACTTACTAATTTTGGTTTCCAAATACCAATATTTA
>ERZ802819.2046-NODE-2046-length-11783-cov-7.45694_pt1 | contig 11783 bp, 9 predicted proteins | sample MGYA00345647_ERZ802819 | MGnify/ENA primary metagenome ERZ802819 (study PRJEB30503, sample SAMEA104212355) | marine metagenome | biome: Westerlies Biome; feature: [SRF] surface water layer (ENVO:00010504) within the epipelagic zone...; material: water... | reverse complement strand
AAGCCATTTAATATCGCGGCAGGAGCAAAAATTCGGTTCGAATTGATTTGGGCCAGGCGCCTGCAACATACAGATCGTATTTCTTTTTCACCAAGCGCTGTCTAAATGCGGCTTGAACCTCGGTCAAGACCGAACGGCGCTTACATAGCAGCAAACAACCCGAGGTGGCGCGATCAATACGATGTGCAAGTTCCAACCTTGGCGCTTGCCGAAACGCCCGGAAAAGCTCAATGACACCACTCCTAATCGAACTGCCTCCATGAACTGCGAACCCAGAGGGCTTATTCAAAGCGATCAAATCGGCATCTTCATAAAGAATGGCTGCCTCAAGCGAAGCTACCGTAGCGTCCGCCATTTTAATTGGCTGCTCTGCCTTCAGCGTGACTGGTGGAATACGGATTCGATCACCAAGCTGCAAACGATGGCTGGGCTTTATCCGTCCGCCATTCACGCGCACCTCCCCAGAACGTAATATTTTATAAACGCGCTGTCGCGGCAGCCCTTTGAGCGAACGCATGAGGAAGTTGTCAATACGCTGTCCGGCATCCTCCGCACTAGTGATGTCTACGTATTCTACTGGCATCGTTCCCTGTTCGCGCAAAAATATTAATTGTTTGAAGGGGTTAGCAATCGCTGGTAGACTCCCCCCGGTTTCGCTGGAGCGGCCTCGCTAGGGTACTGTGCAACTTGCTTGCATGTGAATACCTTCGGTGCCGGCACTATAGTAGCAGTTAGGGCGTAAATTCTAACTTTCCTGGCCGAATTAGATTCAGAGAAATGAGTGGGCATAAAGGCCCGCATTTCTATACGTAATAAAGCGCCATTGGCGCCAGGTAAAAAATTAATAGCGAAGAAGTAGAGAAACCGCTAGCGGTACACACCGATTATAAGAATCGGAGGTGTATGAAAGACGGCATAAGAGCATCTAAAGGACATTTTTGAAAAGATAATCGATTGCTATCGGTTTATCTTCTGGACGCGAATTAACTAGCGTCCCTTAGACCTGCTGCCCGCCCTCTTTCTGGTCGCGGACTTTTGTCCGCAGTAAATACGCAGTAGATAAAAGAATTTATTAAAAAGCTTAGCGTCTAGGATATTGTTTATCGCGAAAGCATATACACAAACCTAGCCTGTACAACACAGAAATTGGCAGCGCTGAGTCAACATTAAAAGCCTATAGATTAATCCGTGGGCTTTCTTTTTCGACCAAGGGCGCATCGGCGTGCTGGGTCTGCGGATACTAAGACCGGATTGAATCTTTCATCACTACTTCGTCCATAACACTGATGTGCGCTTAACACGTCGGACGGAGAACACAATGAAAAGAATGCTAATCAATGCTCGCCAACCGGAAGAGGTTCGAATAGCTCTGGTTGATGGGCAAAAACTTTACGACCTAGACATCGAAAATCGCTCAAGAGAGCAAAAAAAGTCCAGTATCTACAAAGCCAAAATTACCCGTGTTGAGCAAAGTCTAGAAGCGGCTTTTGTTGATTTCGGGGCCGAGCGCCATGGCTTTCTACCAATTAAGGAAATAGGTCGCGAATACCAACAAAAAGGTGGGGACGGTATCCGTGAAGGTACAGAGATAATCGTACAAGTAGAAAAAGAGGAACGCGGCAATAAAGGTGCGGCACTGACTTCATACCTTAGCTTAGCGGGCCGATATATGGTCCTTATGCCGAACAATCCAAGGGCGGGTGGCATATCTCGACGTATCGAAGGCGATGATCGTGACGAGCTAAGGCAAGCAATGTCGCAATTGGAAATTCCCGATGGCATGGGCGTTATTGTGCGGACCGCTGGCGTCGGTAGAAGTAGCGAAGAATTAAACTGGGACCTCTCATACTTGCTGCAACTTTGGGAGGCGATAAAAAACGCAGGCGCCACCGAACAGACGCCGTCGTTACTGTACCAAGAGAACAGTGCGGTGCTGAGAGCAGTTAGAGATAATTTGCGTCCGGATATTGGCGAGGTCCTGATCGAGGGCGAAGCTGCCTTCGACGAAGCTTCGGCGTTCATCGCTCAGGTGATGCCTAACTACTCTGACAAAGTTAAGGCATACGACGATCCAATCCCGTTGTTTAGTCGTTATCAAATAGAAAGCCAGATTGAAACGGCCTACGAGCACACAGTTAAGCTGCCGTCGGGCGGCAGCATAGTCATCGACCCTACCGAGGCGTTGGTGTCAATCGACATCAACTCCGCACGCGCCACCAAGGGCTCGGATATCGAGGAAACTGCACTTAATACCAATTTAGAGGCTGCCGATGAGATCGCTCGACAGCTAAAAATACGCGACATAGGCGGCCTCGTTGTTATCGACTTCATCGATATGATGAACACGAAAAACCAGCGCGCGGTTGAAAATCGGATGCGCAACGCGCTGGAAACCGACCGAGCACGCATTCAGACAGGACGCATCTCGCGTTTTGGGTTAATGGAGATGAGCCGGCAGCGGTTGCGTCCGTCGCTTGAAGAGATCAGCACAGAATTGTGCCCACGCTGCAACGGCCAGGGAAGAATTCGTGACACGCGCTCCCTCGCTTTGGCAATCCTACGCGTTTTGGAGGAGGAATCACTCAAGGAACGCAGTGCAGTAATTCGCGTACAGGTGCCCCTCGCAATCGGCGCTTTTTTATTGAACGAAAAACGCCCGGATCTCGCTGAAATAGAAAAACACAGCAAGACCCACATCGTTATTATTCCTAATTCAAACTTGCAAACGCCCCACTATTTAGTAGAACGGTTACGCTATGACCACGTCGAAGAGGAGGGAGAAATTGCCAGCTATACCCTTTCGGAATTAGCAAATCAGGCTGCAGCCCAAGAACTGCCTGAGGAAACAGCGCTCCCGCAGCATCCCCAAGCGGCGGTAAAAGCCCAAATCCAAACTCGCGAACCCGCGCCCACGGTAAGCGTCGTGACAGATAAAAAGCCAGGTCTGCTAGGCAAGATATTTAAAAGTCTTTTCTCAGATGAAGTTATCGATCCTGATACCAAGAGCAACCGCGATAGAAACAAGGCGAATCGAGCAAATACCTCGCGCAATCCACGAAAGCGCAGAGATGAAGGCAACGGCGAAAATAATCGGAAACGAGAGCGGGTTAATAACCGTACGGAACAGGGTCGTAGCAATAACCAAGAGCGCGACGAAAAACGCAAGACAAAGTCCGCGAATGAAGATCGTAGAAGTAACCCTCGACAAGCCGTTGGAACTCAGGAACGGGGCGATGCCAAGGGCAGGAATCGCAGCAAACCCGCACGTTCAGAACAACAACAGGAATTCGTCGCCACCCCACCGGGAGAGCGTCAACCCAGTTCGGAAGATTTGGCCAAGAGTAAACGCCAACCAAAGCGAGACCGAAGCGCCCCGCCCCGTGAAAAAGCGCAGCCGGCTCGCACAGAAAAGCCCCGTCAAGCGACCGAAACTGAAACGCCTGTCATCGATCAAGGCCCCGCTCTAACCGGCAGCGAGACTGCAACCGCGCCGGCTACCGAACGACCAAGCCGTGCTGGTAACGATCCGAGAAATCGAGGCAAAAACCCTGCCGCTGCGCTTGCTCAACCCGAAACGGGGCCTGAAAACACAACGGAAGAAAAGCCGAGCAAGCAAAAACAAGGCGACATCAGCCCACTTGAAACCACTGCTGAGGATCAAGGTGTAAGCGTCTCTGACAGCACTGAATCGGCAATAGAGTTGCCACTAAACGAAGCCCAGGCTGACCAAGCTCAACCACCCGGAGAAACAGCTCCCGTAACCCTAAGTGTTACTGATGGATCATTAACAGAGGAAGAACCGGCGTTAGAGTCAGACTCAGGCGACGAGGACAAGCCCTCGATACAGGCAAAAGCGTTCGACGATAACGTCGAAACCGTTGAACCGGAACCTGTCATTGATGATCTGTCTGAGAAAACCTTAGCTGAGGCGGAAGCAGATACCACATCAGAGCCAAATGATTCATCTGAAACAGCGGGCCGAACCGCACGCGCAGCAAATGATCCGCGCGAAGTTCGTCGTCGCGAGCGCGAAGCCGAGCTCAGATCTGAAGGGGTCCAAGTTCCCAATGCAGATCAAAACGGCACGAACTAAGCCAAGACAGATGGCTCAACCTCTAGGCGAATAGAGAAAGCTTTATCGACACTGGCGCGCACATCAGACGCAAACTCAAAGATGTGCGCCGCTTCTGTCACATCATAATTCACCAATACCAGCGGCTGTTTGGCCCAGCAGCGGATCTGGCCCGCCTGCCTATCTTTCCAGCCGCAGCGATCGATAAGCTGCGCCGCCGATAGCTTAGCGCCAACTTCGGTGCGAAAAACTTTTAGGCCCAATTTTTCGAAGTACGCTATCCGCTCTTCATTGATGATCGGATTTTTAAAAAAACTTCCGACATTAGGGTAGACGCTAGGGTCAGGCAACTTCGCCGATCGAATGTCAATCACCGCGGCAGCGACCTGCTTAGCGGTTAAATCCAGATCGCCTTGGAGGTAATTTGCCAGATCTGGATAATCAATTTGTATACGCGCAGCCTTCGATAAATTGAGCCGAATAGCCGTAATAACTTCTTCCTGACAGCGCTGGAAACGACTATTCCGGTAGCCAAAATCACACTCATCCCGGCCTAGCCAGCCCAGTTTGCCATCACCGTCAACTACCTGAACCGACTCGATAACATCAGCAAGCTCAACTCCATAGGCGCCTATATTCTGCACCGGTGCTGCACCTACTGAGCCAGGAATAAGCGCCAAATTCTCGATACCAAACCAATTCTGCTCAACACAATAGAGTACCAGCTCATGCCAGTTTTGCCCTGCACCCACTTCCAATTGCAGGTCCATACCCCGTTCATTAATAACGCCCAGCGCTTCGATAGCCATTACGCCAACAACGCCACTGACCTCGGGCATCGGTACGATATTCGAACCGACCCCAATGACCCGAAAGGATATTCCCTGCTTCTTGGCGAACTCTCGTGCCGCGAAAACATCCTCGAGATCGTTTAGCACGCAACCGAACTCCGCATAGCTTGTTAAGCCAAGAGTATTTGGCAGCGCCATATTTTCTATGAGGGTCATTACAGTTTTAATAGTCTAAATGTGAGATTGATTCGCTCTCGAACCGGGCGAGCAGTTTTCGCTAGGCAATGCCTTTGGCGGCCGTCAAAAAGCAATAATGATCCATGCTCTAAATCAACAAATTCACGCTTGCCGCTTCTCTCGGACTCAAAGCGAAAACGCCGCGGAGCTCCCAGGCTCAAAGACGCGATATTGCCAGCACATCCAGCCTCATCGTCGCGGTGCCATCCCATGTGCTGCTGACCATCGGCGTAGCGATTGAGCAGCAAAAAATTAAATTCCTGAGCGGCGACCGCTTGGATCCGATTACGCAGCGCCATAAGTTCGCTAGGCCAACCCTCTGCAATATGGTCCGTGCCGGTATAGCGATAATTGAGGCCTTCATCACCAAACCATGCCAGACGCCGCGGCGCTATTACGCGCCGCCCGAATATACTGAATGACTCGGTCGCCCACGCTACATTGCTCTCCTGCCGAAGCCAATCTAGACAATCATCCGCGTCGCTATATGTTAAAAAATCTCGCTGGTAAAGCACGCTCAAAAGCCGCATAACAATAGTCGTAATGTATACTACAGCGCGCTACGAAACTAACGGGGAAATCCATTGAACATTGAAGGAAAACTAGCGGTCATTACTGGCGGAGCTTCCGGCTTAGGTCGGGCAACCGCAGAAATGATCATCGCCAACGGCGGCAAAGTCGCCATCCTCGATCTTAACGAAGATCTAGCAAAAGCAACTGCCGAAGAAATTGGTAATGCGTCCGCTTATCAAGTCAACGTCACAGACGATGCCTCAGTTACTGCAGCCATTACACAGATTCAAGCGGACCACGGTGCTATTCATATTAATGTGAACTGCGCCGGCATCGGAGCCGCGTCTCGCACGGTCGGACGCGAAGGCGCCTTAGACATCGCAAAATTCAATTTCATCATCCAAGTGAACCTGATTGGTACCTTCTCAGTACTGAGTAAGTGCGCCGCGATCATGCAAATGAACGAGCCAGAAGGCGAAGCATTGGAGCGGGGTGTAGTCATAAATACGGCATCGGTTGCCGCATATGATGGTCAAATCGGTCAGGCGGCCTACTCTGCAAGTAAGGCCGGGGTGGCAGGTATGACGCTACCAATCGCGCGAGATCTATCCCGTCAAGGCGTGCGCATTTGCACGATCGCACCGGGTATATTCAACACTCCAATGATGGCTGGCGCTCCGGATCAGGTGCGCGACCCGTTAATCGAAATGGTCCAGTATCCCAAACGACTCGGTTTGCCGCCTGAATTTGCTTCTTTAAGCAAGCAGATCGTAGAAAATGCCTATCTCAATGGCGAGACGATTCGCCTAGACGGCGGCATCCGAATGGCACCGAAGTAGCACCGCTACTGATCTTTCGCCGACCAGAGCGCGTTTACGCGCTCTAGGTCAGTCGGGGTATCAACACCACCCGGGACCCTCTCATCAGCATCTACAACCAGCAACTCATAGCCCGCTTGCAACCAGCGTAATTGCTCTAACATCTCGATTTGCTCCAACGAACTCGGACCTAAGTCAACAAATCTGCGCAACCCAGCGACTCGGAAAGCGTATAACCCTACATGCCGCCGAATTTTCTTGTCTTTAGCATAGTCGATCCAGTTTTCTTCGGATAAATGCGCCTGCCCATCACGGGCATATGGAATATTGGCTCGGGAGAAATAAAGGGCGCAAGATTGATCATTAGTCACGACTTTGACCACATTCGGGTTTGAAAAGTCTGCGAACGTATCCAGTGGCTCAGCCACAGTTGCCATCTGTAGAGCTTGAGAAACGCGCATGCTCGCAATCAAACGATCAATGACTGAAATAGGAATCAACGGCTCATCACCTTGAACATTTACCACGATATCTTCATCAGGCCATGCATTTATTCGCGCGACCTCCATTGTCCTATCGGACCCGGAGCTGTGGTTCACATTCGTCATCACGGCGTCGAATCCGGCGGCCTGAACCGCTTGCTGAACACGGGGATCATCCACGGCGACGGTAACGTCATCGGCAATAGTAGCTGCAGCTCTTTCGGCAACCCGGACCACCATGGGCCGCCCTCCAATGGGGGCTAGAGGCTTGCCTGGCAAACGCGAGGAGGCAAAACGTGCTGGAATCACTATATGCACACGCATAGATCTATCCCAATCCTAGGCGTTCGGAGCGTGGCGCGAGCCCCTTATCTGATAACAGTAAATCCAGCGAAGAACTAATGTCGTCATCAAAGCTTAACTCGATCCGAAGCGCCCACACATGGACTAAGTCCAATTCGAGCTCGCGCAATTTCACGGCATCTTTCTCTGTACAAACGACGGGCAGAGCATCGGCAAATACAACTTCCTCGCCGGAATAATTGTGATGATCAGGAAATTCACGCAAATCAGCAGATAGTCCTAGCGATTGTAACGAATGCATAAAGCGCAGCGGGTTACCGATCCCACAGAGCGCGTGCACGGATTTGTTTTTACTTAAAAAATCTTCTGCAGACAGAGCCAGACCGGTCGCTACGTTAACGAAATCAAGAGCTTTAGCGTGCATGATAATCTCATCTGCCCTCAAGCCGGTCTGACAGCCGTTAGAAACAACCCAATCTACTACCTCAAGTCGCGACCGAGGCTCTCTCAGGGGCCCGGCAGGCATGAGCCTGCCATTACCCAGCCCGCGCGCACCGTCTACCACCGCTATCTCGATATCTCGCTCCATAGCATAGTGCTGCAAACCATCATCACTCACGACAATATCGCAGCCTTCATCAATGAGCATGCTCACGGCCTTGGGCCGATCAGCGGCAACCGCGACCAAACATTGCAGGCGACGACGCATCAGCACGGCCTCATCACCATAAAGAGCCGCATTGCCATCCGTGGGCACCAACGAACCCGCTCGACTGGCTTGACCTCTGTATCCGCGCGTAACGACGCCCGGGGTAAACCCACGCCGCTGTAACTGTTCAACAAGCCAGATAACCATCGGCGTTTTGCCAGTACCGCCCACAGTAATATTACCCACAACAATAACCGGCACAGCAGCACTACCCACTAAGCGCGCCTTCTGCTGCCGCGACGCTTTGAGTCGACCGGCGAAAAAACCATACAGCCAAGACAGCGGCATCAGCAGCAGCGGCCAGCGAGCGTTACCGTACCAAGCCCCAGTTAGAACAGACGCAGAACGCGAAGCGTAATCGCCCATGAATGGCACCAACTGGGCGCTGCTAGGCACTGCTCGAGATTGGATCTCAGAATCTGCCGCCAGCGCCGACCCCGGTGCATCCTGAAATTGCGCAGCGTGCAAACTGGCATACTGGGCGCCTAAATCGAGCAACTGTTGATGGGTACCTTCCTCCACAATGCGGCTGCTTTCCAATACGACAATTCTGTCTGCCGATTCGATCGTTGATAGCCTATGGGCGATTACCAATGTAGTGCGGCCCTCCATAACCTCTACCAAGGCCGCTTGAATGTGCTTTTCTGATTCATTGTCTAAAGCCGATGTCGCTTCATCCATGATCAATACCGGCGCATCTTTCAGAAGCGCCCGAGCGATCGCGATTCTTTGTCGCTGCCCGCCCGACAACAAGACACCGTCATCTCCAACCATCGTGTCTAAACCATGCGGCATAGCCGCAATAAATTCATCGGCATGGGCCCGCCGAACCGCTAAATTAATCGCGTCATCATCAACATCAGCCAAATCACCGTAAGCAATATTGTTGCGCAATGTGTCATTAAACAAAGTTACCTGCTGAGTAACTAGGGCAATCTGTTCGCGCAAACTAGAGAGCTGGATATCGTTTATGTTGACATCGTCAAGACTGATAGCGCCTCGGCTTACGTCGTAGAACCTTGGCAGCAAACTGGCCAAGGTAGATTTACCGCTGCCTGAACGTCCAACCAACGCCACCTTCTGTCCTGCTGCTATTTCCAGATTAATGTTTTGCAACACGTCAGGCCCGTCATCTTGATAGCGAAAACTTACGTCCTGTAAACACAGCCGACCTTCAGCTCGGGCAATTGCTCGCGCACCGTGATCGTGCTCCACCCCCGCATCAAGCTGCGAGAACACATCCTCTGCCGCAGCGATACCGCGCTGCAATTTGGCATTAATCTCTGACAGCTTGCGTATCGGTCGGCCCAACATGCCCGCCCAACTTAAAAACATAACAGCCTCGCCGCCACTCAAAGCGCCGCCCACATCAGGCCGATAAAGCAGCAAAATCAGTGAGCACAGCGCGACAGCAATAATGGTTTCATTCAACTGCGAGCTAAACACTCGCGTCATCGCCATCTTCAAATTCTGCTGACGATTTATCCTGCTGGCACGATCAAAGCGACTTTGTTCGTACCGCTCGCCGCCGAAGGTTTTAACAACCTTAAATCCATTTACCGCCTCAGAAACCACATGGGTCACGTCCCCCATCGAGTGCTGAATACGTTTTGCAATGCGCCGAAAGCGGCCACTAGCGAACATCACAACTAACGCCAACAGTGGCGCTGTCGCAATAAAAATTAGGGTTAAGCGCCAATTCAGAGCCAACATAAACCCAACAATTACGATAACCTTTAGTCCATCTTGCACCACCGCTCGAATAGCGTCTGTGCTGGTGTCTCGCAGTTGCGTAACCGTGAAGGTAATACGAGAAACAATATGTCCCTGGGCATTAGCATCGAAATAATGCGTCGGCAGTCGCAACAGTTGTTCGAACAACTGCTGACGCAAGTTAAACACCATATTGAACGAAACTTTGGCCATCACACTTTCACCGATGACCGTACCAACAGCGCGAAGCCCTGCAGCACCCGCCATCAAGAGCGGGATTGTTGCCGCAGCCCTGGCCTCTTCATTATCCCATTCATCAATTAAGTTGCCGAACAGGCGTACAAAATAGCCCTCTGCTCCCGCGGCGAGTAAAAATCCGAGTACGGAAATACCAAACAAAAACCAATAGGGTGCTAAATAACTCAGCAGACGCTTGTATGTATCCCAATCAGAATGAGCCATTACTATTTCTTCAATTTTTACCGCGAGTATTCAATCGCACATCGCTTATGCCTGCCATACGGCAAATATCCATCGCTTTGATTACGAAGCGGTAGTCAGTGGCCTCGTCGACATCTAATCTAATCGATGCCGCATCCGAGCCATACGCGCCGAGCTGACCCTCGAGGACGCTCGCAAGCATCTCTATATTAGCGTCAGGATATATCTCACCGGCAACTGAAAAAGCACCTGCCGCATCGATAACCATTATCAACTGCTGTTCATGGGCATTGCTGGCAGCGCTGTTTGATTCTGGAAGCTTGATCGAAATTTCCCGATTGACTACGAACGATGTCGACACCATAAAGAAAATCAACAGCAAGAAAATCACATCAATAAGCGGCGTTAGCTCTAAAGCAGCTTCATAACGACGGCGGCGCCTAGCCATAGTCATTCGTCCGCGCGCTCCGCACACAACTGCATACTCCAGCGTTGACTGGTCTCATCCAGCATTACCAATAACGTGTCGACCTTGCGTAAGAGCAGTCGGTGTGCGATCAGCGTAGGTATTGCAATCGATAACCCTGCAGCAGTGGTAATGAGCGCCGTGGAAATCCCACCAGCTAATGCCGCGGTCTCACCGGAGGCAGACACAACTGAGGTGAAGACGTCGATCATGCCAACCACCGTACCCAAAATACCTAGCAAAGGGCTAATTAGCGCAATAATTCCTAATGCCGTGAGATAAGTTTCAAGATCGTGGCCGACGCCGGCCAGCGCAGCTTCCCTTGCATTTTCCATATTATCGCGATCGCACTGATCTAAAACCGCCAATACTGCCCCTAAGGGGGAATGGTTATGTAACTGCTCACGGGACTCTGGGTCGCTTAAAACCTGCCTAAGTTGTGGAAGTGTTAACGCCAAAAGTTCCGGTGGAACGACTAGTTCTTCGCGCAGCGACCAGTAACGCTCCACACAAATAGCCGCAGCGACCACACTACAGCTCAGAATCGGCAACATTAACCAGCCGCCGGCTAAAATGACATCAATCACGATAACGTCCGACCTGCCGCATTCATTGCTACCAACTGCAACCTCGCGCACTGATTGGCCAAGCACTGTGCACTAAGCCGTCGTCTTCCAGTACCCAGTAATAATCGTGCAAATTGACGGTCGGATCACAATGGGGAGCTGCAAATCTCAACACCTGCCCCAGTTGCACCTCCTGCTGGCCCTCCCCTAAGAGCAACACGCCATGCTCGTCGCCAGCAAAGCGATACTCAACGCCAGGCAAATCGTCACATATTGGATTTACCGAATCAGAAGCAAACGCCTTATAACCGCCATCGACTGTGATGGTCTTGGGTTGAGGTTGACTGATCGTGCTGCAGGCAACGGTCAAGGCAAGCTCAAAATCTTCAAAACGACTGCCTCCCGCACTGGCCAAGACTCGGTACTCTTCATCCATGAAGATGTAGCTGCCTACTTGAATATCCGTTAGACGCTCTACTAGAACGTCGACATCGTAAGTACCGGTGCCGCCGCCGGTAACAATGTCCACCGGGATCCCTTGCTGTTCAAGCGCGGTGAAAAATTCATCTAATCGCGACCAAGAAACTAACGACTTTTCTCGTCGCTTTGCATATTCTTCGATGTGCATAAGGTGGCCCGCATAATGCTGAATACCCCGAAACGCAAACCGCT
>ERZ802819.2029-NODE-2029-length-11838-cov-6.91437_pt1 | contig 11838 bp, 8 predicted proteins | sample MGYA00345647_ERZ802819 | MGnify/ENA primary metagenome ERZ802819 (study PRJEB30503, sample SAMEA104212355) | marine metagenome | biome: Westerlies Biome; feature: [SRF] surface water layer (ENVO:00010504) within the epipelagic zone...; material: water... | reverse complement strand
TACAATTCCTGCAATTAAGCCTGAAAAAAGTGGTGCTCCACTTGCTAGAGCAATTCCTAAGCAAAGAGGAAGCGCTACGAAGAAAACGACAATACTTGCAGGTATGTCAGACTTTAAATTCGAAAAATTAATAGAGTTCATTATTTTTTGTTTTGAATTTAATTATATGTTAGAATTTTAATTTTTTCTTTTAAACGGGCTTTTGAGAAAATATTTATATGTAACTTTTTCATATTGAATATCATTATTTATCAATAATAATACCAAGCAGAATTTCACAAATCAAATAATTAAAAAAAACTCGAGATATAAATTGAATATCTGGATTAATTGATTTAAAAATTCGTGATAATAAAACTGATTTATGGCTTTATCAAGCGTGCTTTTTTTGCTACTTCCAAATTTAAGTGATGCTGATTCGACAGTTAATCTTGAAACAACTGTTGTGTCTGCAAACCGAACAGAGCAAAGGATTGAGAATACCGCAGTATCAATTGATGTATTGCCTCAAAGATTGCTTACATCAAAATCAAATTCAAGAATAGAACAAGTGATTCAAATGTCACCAGGAGTAACAATTCAAGATGGGCAAGCAAATATACGTTCTGGCAGTGGCTGGAGTTTGGGGGCGGGCTCAAGGGTTTTGTTACTAGTAGATGACCTACCTGTGTTAAGCCCCGATGCTGGCGGAGCAATTTGGAACGCGATGCCTATGGAGGCTATTGAACAAATTGAAATTGTCAAGGGTGCTGCATCTTCTCTTTACGGTAGCTCTGCTCTCAATGGTGTTATTCATTTAAGAACGTGGGAGCCTTCAGATGAGATGAGAATACGTGTAAATACAATGACAGAAATTTATGACCAAGCGAAAATCAATAGCTTGAATTGGTCAAACCAAGTGAGAGGACAAGGAGCGATTCGATTTGCATATTCGGATAGTAGAGGAGAAAATAATAAGCATGGATGGGTTTTCCATGGTCAAGCATTAAATGATCAAGGGTTTCAATATCTCGTGGGAGATGAGTCAATACGAATTCATGGAAAATATAGATATAAGCCATCTAATAATTTTGAGATAGGCATTAATGCAAATGTGTGGTCATCTGATAGAAGCTCATCACTGATTTGGGAGGATTTTAGGTTTGGTTATACGCCATTAGATTCCTCGGCAACCCTAACCCAAAGCAACTTAGGTTCCATTAATGGGTATTTAAAGATTCGCAATGGCCGCCTACTGCAAACAATCAGGTCAAGGTGGCTTGGGTTTCAAAATATTTCTGGATTGGATACCAACAATTATGATAATTCGGCAAATACAGGACATTTAGAATATTTGCTCCAGTTATTTCAAAATAAAAATTGGACTTATACCTCAGGTCTGTTAATTTCATCGAACTCGATGGAGAGTCCACTTTTTTCTGGAAGACACCTATCCGGGAATCAGGCAATATTTTTTCAAATGAATGGTAATTTTAAAAAGTTTGACTTTACCGGAGGAGCAAGGTGGGAAAATTATGGAATTGATGGACTGCAATCTAGTAAACCGGTATTTAGATTTGGTAGTCATTATCAAGCTTTAAAAGGAACTCACTTTAGAACCTCTTTTGCCCAAGGTTATAGATTCCCTTCGGTAGCAGAAATGTACTCATCTTCTTCTGCAGGAGAGTTAAAGGTTTTCCCAAACCCAAATATCAGACCGGAAAGTGGATGGACAGGAGAGATTGGGTTTAAACAACTCTATAAGTTTAGAAATTTATTAAAAGGATATTTAGATGTAGCATTTTTCCAGACAAGATTTAACGAAATGATGGAGTTTACTTTTGGCAAATGGGACTCAGTTCCTAATGCCACGCTATCGAATTATGGCTTCACCTCACTTAATGTAGGTCCAACAAGAATTATGGGGATTGAAACAATTTTGGCAAATGAAATAAATTTCATGGGTATTAAAATCCAAAGTTTTATAAGTCATACATATTCGAATCCAATTTCAATCAACCCTGATTTAGTTTATCAATATGATATTGATGGAGAGGGAATGTCATACACAAGTACTTCATTAGACCCTAGTAGAAAAATGCTAAAGTATCGTTATCGAAATATCATTAAAGGCGATATGGAGATGATTTGGAAAAATTTTTCAGTGGGTCTTAGTCTTCGATACAATTCATTTATGGAAAATATTGATGCGATATTTACGGATCCTTTAATATCAATTTACGTTCCTGGAGTCCAGGATTCGAGATATTACGCGAATAATGGCGACTTATTCTTTGATATTCGGGCGCAATATCGTTTTAATAAGGACTGGAAAGCTCAAATAGGCATTTTGAATTTAATGAACCGTTTATCTAGTCCAAGGCCTGCATTACTTTCGAAGCCAAGAAGCTTCATGTTCCAAATAAGTTATGAGCTAAATTGAAAATGCCATTATATTTGTCCCCCATTGGGGGTATAGCTCAGTTGGCTAGAGCGCTTGCATGGCATGCAAGAGGTCGTCGGTTCGACTCCGACTATCTCCACTAAAAAACCCACCTTTTTGAGTGGGTTTTTTATTCGTTTATTTTTTTGTAATAGTATAATAAGTTGAGAATTAAAGACTAAAATCAGGACTGATCTAATTTAGACAAGTATGATTTTGCGATTTTAAAATGGGATTCCTTTTTTTCAGGGGTCATTTTATCTAACATATTAACCATAAATTTCATTCGTATATTTTTATTAAATAATTCTCTATTTAAATCTATGAACCTCCAATACAAGCCATCCCAAATCTGTCTCCAATCCCCGTCAGGAAAATCACTCATTTTTTTTAGATAGTTGCTACTTGATATGTAAGGCTTTGAAGACATTAAACCTCCGTCAGCGAATTGACTCATCCCATAAACATTAGGTACCATAACCCAATCATATGCATCGACATAATGTTCCATGAACCATTTATAAACTTCATCGGGATCAAATTCGCATAACATCATGAAGTTGCCAATTACCATAAGTCTTTCTATATGGTGATTATAAGCTGTTTTTTGAACTTTTTTTATTGTGATATCTACGGGTAAAATTCCTGTGGTCCCATCATAAAAAGATGAAGGAATCTTCCTATTAAATTTGAAAAAGTTAGAGGTTCGTTCAACACTTCCTTTTACATTGTAAATTCCTCTAATAAATTCTCTCCAGCCGATAATTTGCCTAATAAATCCTTCAATTGAGTTTAAAGGATATTTGTCTTGAAACAGTAAAACTTTATTTATTATTTGTTCAGGTGTAATTAATCCACAATTAAGAAGTGGGGATAAAACACTATGATTTAAAAAAAACTCATTTTGAACAATCGCATCCTCATAAGTACCGAAATCCGACAATCTATTTTTTAGGAATAGTTCTAACCACTCATCTGCTAATTCATGATTATGCGGATAAATGGGTTTATCGGTAAATATTCCAGGATTGGATTTAAAATTTTTTTGAACATAGCTTGATGCTTCTTGAAATAAATGATCTACAGCTAATTCAGCAACTTTTGGAGGGGCTTTTTCTTTTGGATATTTTTTTCTATTCTCTGTATCAAAGCTCCATTTCCCTCCTACGGGACTATCTCCAGAATCTATTAAAATTTTTAATTTTTTTCTTTGACTTATATAGAAAGAGGTTTGATAGAATTTTTTCTTTTTTGAATCAAAAAATGTTTTTAAATCAAGAGATGAGTTTAAAAACATGGGACTTACAGTTTTGTGCAACTGAATTTTTTGATTTTTCGCTGTTTGACTGAGCCTTCTCTCTAGATAGTTATCATTTGTATCTATGTAGTTTATTTTTTGACAGCCTTGTTTTTTTAAATAAGGAATTAATTTTCGTATGTCAGAATTTAAATCTGAAAAGTCCAAATAATTTACATTTTTGTTCTTTTTTAATAAAAACTCATGATAGAACTTCATGGAAGATCTATGTAAGATTAATTTCTGAACATGGAACTTGAAGTATTGAAAATATAAAGGTTCTTCAACTAAGTAAAACTCACCTTCTTTTTCAATGAGAGGGTTTTCCTTGAATAGTTGATGAGGAAAAACAATATTTATGGTATTCATTTAATCAAGTATAGATTGTTTTTTATAACTTTTAATTAATAGTAAAGCGCTTATAATTGATGAAATAAAGTATAGTATGGACTCAAGAGTTCCATGCAGTAAAGATGAACCAATACCAAATAGAAGTGAATAAGCTGAAATTACAGCAAGAACCCATCTAAACAATAGAACACTTATTGAGGTAGTTTCATTTTTAAATACTTGTGATTTAAAATTTCCCCATTGTTTTGATTCTTTCGTACAAAACAAAACGACTAACCATGAAAGGGTTGTCAAGCTTACAGTAAAAAAAAACGAATGAGGAAACTCAAGATGGAAAAAATATCTGGAAATAGCGTATCCAATGAATGGTGTTATAGTAGCTGTTATTTCTACCCAAGCATTAATCCTTCCCCAAAACCATCTTAAAATTAATACTAAGCCTAGTCCAGCACCACACTCCATGATAAATTTCCACACACCAGATATACTTTCTATTTGTGTAGAAACTAAAAGACTCAAAAGAGCTAAAATTAATAGAAGCCATCTGCTATTTTGAATGATGGCTTTATCTTTTGCAGGTTTCTTTTTTATTCGAAGCCAAACATCATTAATTAAATAAGACGCACCCCAATTTAATTGTGTCGAAATTGTGCTCATATAGGCGCTAAAGAAGGCTACTAACATTAAACCCATCCAACCTTTTGGTAGGTAGTGTTTCATAGCATATATATATCCAAATCTAGGATTAATCTCATAATTTATGGCTTCTGCAAGTCTTGGATTATTTACTGCAAACTTTCTTAGCCCTTCTCGAACGATTAAAACTTTAGTTGCATCTGAAAATTTACTTGGACTGGCTTCGCCCGAAAGCCATTTTGGTGAATATCCATCCATGGCTCTTACCTGTTGTAATTCTTTTTTTAGCTCAACTGGGGTATGGGTTTCAACATTAAAAAGTGACAATGCTGCTAAACCGACTAAAATCCATGGCCATGGCCTCAAAGCATAATGTGCAAAATTGAAAAGTAAAGTTGCTCCTATTGCGTGGGACTCATTTTTTGAGCTCATTATTCTTTGTGCAATATACCCCCCTCCACCAGGCTCCGCACCGGGATACCAGGTGCTCCACCACATCATTCCAAAGTATGCGAAAAATGCACCGATTCCAATTGTAAAACCATATGAGTTCTCGCTTGTGAATTGAGGGAAGAAGTTTATTTGATTTTCTGAAAGAGATGATTTTAACCCAGAAAGTCCGCCGACTTCTTCTGATTGAATAACAAATATGGCGAGGGCGATACTCCCTATCATGGCTATTATAAATTGCAGCGCATCCGTCACAACTACACCTAGTAGTCCTGAAAGAGCAGCATAAATAGCTACTAATAAGGTTATCAGGGTTGTTATTCCCAAAGAGTATTCATACGAAATGCCAAATAAACCCTCAAGAACGGATATCATCGCAAGATGAACCCATCCCAGAATTAAAATGTTGATAAAAAAACCAAGATAAATTGCACGAAATAGACGAAGGAAAAATGCAGGTTTACCCGAATACCTTAATTCAATTAATTCTGCTTCGGTTACAACACCTGCTTTTCGCCACAGAGGAGAAAATACAATTGATGTAAGCATTCCTCCAGCAAGTAAATTCCACCATATCCAATTACCAGAAACGCCATTCATACCTATTATTTCAGTAACTGCTAATGGAGTGTCAGCAGCGAAAGTAGTCGCGACCATAGATAACCCTGCAAGAGCCCATGGAATATTTCTGCCTCCAAGAAAAAATCCTTCTAATGATTTTTTTGAACGCTGCCCAACCCAAATTCCTAGGGAAATAATTATTGCGAGTATTGCAAAAATTATTACAATATCAATTTTCTCTAGTTCGATAGAATTCACATTCAAAAGATACGTGAAGTTCATAATCTTTAATTAAATATTTTAAAACTATTTAAAGAAAAAAATCAACTTCGAGATAAGAATTTTTAACGTCGTATTTTTGATATAAATAGAAAAAAATGAATGTATTATTATTTGGTTCTGGGGGACGTGAATCTGCATTGGCATGGAAAATTTCTAAGAGTCAGTTATTAAAAAAGCTATACGTAGCTCCAGGTAACCCAGGGGTTATGAAATATGGGGATCAAATAGATTTAAATTGGAAGGATTTTGATAAAGTAAGAGAGTTTTGCATAAAATTTTCTATTGACATGGTTATCGTTGGGCCTGAAGACCCTTTAGTAAAAGGCTTAGCAGATTATTTTTCAGACACCAAAGCTTTATCTGAAATATACTTTATTGGCCCTAAGAAAAAAGGCGCAGGCCTCGAAGGGAGTAAAGATTTTTCAAAAAAATTTATGCAGCGTCACAGTATACCTACAGCAGATCATAAAACTTTCCGAAAAGATCAACTTTCAGAAGCTATTGAACATTTAAATGAGATTCATAAACCCTATGTTTTGAAGGCGGATGGCCTTGCGGGAGGAAAGGGTGTGGTAATTCATAATGATTTAAACCATGCAAAAGAGGAAGTCAAGGAAATGCTTCTTGATGAGAAGTTTGGAGAAGCTTCTTCAAAAGTTGTTGTAGAAGAATTTCTAGAAGGGATCGAGTTTTCCATATTTGTTTTAACGGATGGTAATGGGTATTTACTTCTTCCAGAAGCAAAAGATTATAAGCGAATAGGAGAGGGAGATAAAGGTTTGAACACAGGCGGAATGGGGGCGGTATCTCCAGTGCCATTTATATCCGAGTCAATTCTTAACGAAGTGAAGCATAAAATAATTGAACCCACTATTTTGGGTTTATCGAAAGATAAAATAGAATATGTGGGTTTTATTTTCTTTGGTCTTATTCATACTCAAAAGGGTGTTAAAGTCATAGAATATAATTGTCGAATGGGTGATCCAGAGACTGAGGCTGTTTTGCCTAGGATTGATGAGGACCTTCTGGAGATTTTAAAAGAGACAGCAGAAAAACGAATAATCACACGACCATTAAAGGTTAAAGAAGAGACTGCAATTACCGTCATGAAGGTCAGTAAAGGCTATCCTGGCAAATACATGAAAGGGATTGTAATAAAAGAGATTGATAAACAGAATCAAAAGGATACAATCGTATTTCAGGCAGGAACAAAGTTGATGGAAAATGAAATCGTCACTGATGGAGGCCGCGTTTTCTGTGTAACTGGACTTCATAAAGAGCCATCTGTAGCTAGAGACAAAGCATACGGCTCCTTGAGATCAATTGAATTTGAGGGAGAATACTACAGGGCAGATATTGGTAAAGATTTAGGGATTAAATGAAAAAGCCTTGCTTAAATGGAGCAAGGCTTTTTGTAATTTAAGGTAACTTGGAAATCATTCTTCTGAGTTAACTCGATTCATTCGTTTCTTTATTCTTTCCGCTTTTTCTTTTGACACGGTCCAATTACTATCTAAATCGTATGCCTTAAGAAACATTTCTTTTGCTTTTTCGTATTCACCTGCTTCAATATAATAATCACCGTAAGAATCGTAGCCATTTGGAACTTCGGCATTAGCTCTTGTGAAAATTTCAAAGTGCTTTTTTGCTTTTTCCATGTTTCCATCTGCCATGTACTTGTATCCAAGCATATTATTCACACCACCATGTTCAGGGAGTCTCCACCAAGCACGTTTTATAATGTCAATTGCAAGTTTATTATCCTCTAACCCCCAAGCATACCATACTCGAATCATTGGATCGTCTGGCGCGTGTAACATTGCTAATTCCAGCTCATGTTGTCCTACTTCTCGATCTCTAGTGTAAGATTTTATAAAGTGCTCTTCTGCTCTACTCGCATTTTCACATTTTGACAATGCCAACTCCATAACCTCTTTGAGTTTTAGATCATCTTGTTTCGCCCAATAATATTGCATTTGGCCCAAATGAGCAGTAGCCCATTCTGGGTCTTTTTCAACTAATGTATCAGAGATGAATTTCGCCAATTCAAATTCTAAATTCATCATTGCATTGCGCATTTCATTGTATGCCGATAATCCACCCTCAATTTCGGTAGATGGCCAGAGGAAACCTTGGGCTAAATTTTGGTTATCAACTCCAATCCAACGCTGCCATTTTAATTCTCCATTTTCTTTACCAACTATACCTGAAAAATTTCTATAGGTCGTAGTAACACCATCAATGTAAAATCGGATGGTCCCAAAGACATTTGCATGGTTGCCCATTATATAAATGTCATGAATGTTTACTTTAATGGAATCTTCATAAAATGCGCTTCCATCTACACCTTCTGTACTATATTCATATGGAGTGCTTCTCCATACAGGGTTTGTCCAAGCTATAAGATCATTAGAAAGTCCATTTACAAATCCTTCAACGGCATCTTCATAACCTACTTGATTTTCAATATGATTAATTGTAAATTCTCGAACATCATCCTCAGACAATTCTGTACATGCGGTAAACGTAAAAACCAATAAACTTATTGGTATGATTTTCTTAATATTCATGTGTTTAAGTATTTTAATTTAGATCAGGTCTAAATATACTCAAATACTTGTTAGGTCAAACAGAAGAATTTATCTCCGTAAAATTCAAATTACTTTTCTCCCGCTTTCTGATGCTTTAACATCTCTAGCAACCAATATACCCCGAGACCTGCAATGATGGCCATGAAAAAGTAATTCATATTATTTCCCAGAATGGGTAAAATTTTAAAGGTTAGCTCGAAAAGCCCTCCTAGTATATTTTCAAAAAAAAATCGTAATGGCATATTGTACTGTTATTTTTGAACAAATTTAATGCATAACGTGCTACCAACGAATCACATTTTTAGAAACTCACACCCCGGAATTGCTGTTTTCCTTGTTTTGTGCACCGCAACTGGCACTGCTATACTTAATTTTTTAAGACAAAAAAGTGCTTTTGATTTTAGTTTTGAATTTTGGATTGCACCGTTATCAATTGGTTTAGCTTCTTGGTTAATCAATGTAATTCTTGTTTATCGTAGCCGCTATTTATCGTCTAATTATCTCCTAGGTTGGTCGTGGTGGTGTTTATTAGTCGCACTTTCAAATTCGCCTATTACCTGGAGAGAGGCTCTTCTAAGTGTTGGAGCGTCTGTATGGCTAGCAATTGCTTTTGAGCTTTTTGATGAGAGGAAGATTAGTTTGCGAACAAGATCGAATCTAGGCTTTTTTGCTGCATTTTTAGGGATATTGAACCCGTATCTTTTTTCTTTTATTATTCCTTCAGTATTAGCTCCGTCAGTTGAATTTAAATTTAGGTTAAGATCAATTCTGCAAATATTTATTGCCTGGCTGCTACCCGTAAGCTTATTCTTTGTTTTTGGATTAAGATCATTAGACTTTCTCTTTTCTAGTATGATTAAATCCTTTAAAAATATATTTCTTGATCTGCCATCAATAGGTGAATTGATTATTTTTTTCTGGGCAATATTTGCGTTTGTTCAAACAATTCGTGCTTTAATGAGCGCAAAAAAGGCAAAAAGGAGAGGCTTAATGTTAAGTTGGCTAGGGATAACTTATACTGTTTTATTATCCATTTTCATTAATGATTCTAGTAGCTATGTTTCTTTATTAGCTGTTTTTTTTGGACCTCATTTAGTCAATTTGAAAGATTACATTTATCCAAAAAGATTGAGATATTTGTTAACCTCTAGCTTGTTAATGGGAGCGTTGTTTGAAGTTATTTTTTGACTGAATGGATTTAGTCAAATAGAGCTTTTAGTTCAGTCGCTTCGTCTGGAATCATTTTCCCCGAGAGAATGAGTGCAAGTTGACGCCGCCTTAGCGCCCCAGCAAATCGTTCTTTTTCTATTTTGGTCTCCGGAATAAGCTCTGGAACACGTAAGGGGCTTCCATTATTGTCTACAGCAACAAAAGTATATATAGCTTCATTACATTTAGTCTTTTCTCCATTCCCCTGCTTGTCTTCAGTAAATACATCAATAAATATCTCCATCGATGATCTAAATGCCCTTGATACTTTCGCTTCAAGAGTGACAATCGAGCCCTGCGGTATGGCCTCTTTGAAAGAAACATGGTTCACTGTTGCTGTCACCACGGTTTCTCGACAATGTCTATGTGCAGAAATTGCAGCACACCGATCCATCCAGCTAAGAAGCTGTCCACCGAATAAGTTATTAAGGTTATTAGTGTCGTTCGGTAATACAATCTCAGTCATTATTGATAGAGAGGAGGCTGCTGTATTTTTTTTCATTGAGAATATATCCAAACGCCAGGAAATCTTTCGGCTAAACTTAGTTTTTTCGATTGTGCAGAGGCTTTATTTGTAAAGCTCAGTATGGAAACTTTAGTTAATTCACCCTCTTTTTTTATTAAAGAAGCGGGAAATCCATCTGACTTTAAACTCTTTGCAAGTCTCTCTGCATTATTAATATCTGCAAAAGCTCCTACGACAAGGGAAAAACTTTCAGTTTGTAATGACTTATCAGAATGAATTTTATTTTTTAGTGGGTTATTTTTCGATATCTTTTTTGAGTCTTCAATTTGAATATCTTGAGAAAAATTTTTTATGGTTTGAGCAGGTAAAATACTCGTATTTGAATTGTTGTTGGGGCTAAAATTCACCCATGATTTTATTTGATTTTGTATTGATTCCCAGTTAGGTTTGAAAGATGCATTTTGAATCATCTCTCTGTAATCATCCTTTGTTGTCCCAAGTGCTAGGAGGCTAACTATACCAACCATTACCGCTGCTGTCCTTGCTGGCCTCAGCCATCGCTCATTTCTTTTTCTATTTAGTATAGATTCTTTTTCAAAATTATATTTCGGTTCTTTCGAAATTGAGTTCCCAATACTTAGCGGATTGACTCTAAAAATTGGAAGTCCAAAAGCTTCAGGTAAAAAATTTGCTTCAACAGATGCTTGAAATACCCATTGGAGACCAGTTTTAGAGAAAGATCCTATTCCCTCAAGCCTTAGTCGCTTTCCTTGATTTAGTTCAGATTTCCAATTTCGTGTTGTCTCCTCAAGTATTTTGGTTGCAGAGTCATAAGTTAAGCCTTCATATCGGACCAGGTGATTTAATAAAACTTGACTTTTTTTTGATATTGGGGAAAAAGTCAGTCTTCTTGATGGAGGCAGGCAAAGCCCAGATTGAGATTGAATTTCTGCATCAAAACTTTGAACTTCGATTCTGCCAAAACCAGGGATGTCTATTGCATCTTCTTGAAAAAGAAGATGAAACAGGTGACGCTCAATATTGAAATTTAAGGTATTCATTTCCCCATGAAAATACAGATTTCACAGACGCTAGAATACTGGTGCAGAAAGAGTTTTCAACAACAAGTTGTTTTAAAAATTTGATTTTTTTAAGCTAAAAAAGTTTTCTGTAACCGTGGCAATAAGGGACTCCTCCTTTTCGGTCATAATAATCTTGGTGATAGGATTCTGCAGAGTAAAATATACCTGCAGGAAGGACTTCGGTGGCAATACTGAGACCTTTTGCTTCCAGGATTTGAATGAGGTCCTCTGCTGTCTTTTTTTGAGATTCATTAAAATAAAAAATTGCGCTTTTATATTGTGGCCCAATGTCTGGGCCTTGTCCGTTTTTTTGAGTTGGATCATGGGTTTCAAAAAATACCCTTAATATTTTTTCAAAATTTGTTTTTTCAATATCAAAAATGATTTCCGAGGCCTCATAATGACCAGTGCGTTTAGAACAAACTTGTTCATAAGTCGGATTTTCTAAAAATCCCCCGGTATACCCAACTTGTGTGGATAGGACACCGTCG
>ERZ802819.2028-NODE-2028-length-11840-cov-7.78854_pt1 | contig 11840 bp, 11 predicted proteins | sample MGYA00345647_ERZ802819 | MGnify/ENA primary metagenome ERZ802819 (study PRJEB30503, sample SAMEA104212355) | marine metagenome | biome: Westerlies Biome; feature: [SRF] surface water layer (ENVO:00010504) within the epipelagic zone...; material: water... | reverse complement strand
ACACAACTGCTTCTGATAAAATCTTTTTATCTTTGACCATTATTAGTGATGCTATAAATAAAAATAAAATAATAAAAAGATCTCAAGCTAAAATTAATGATAAAATTTATACTTTTTCAGGTATTGGATATTCAAAGCTTGGTTTTATGAATATTTATAAAAATTTAAAATTACCAAAAGACATAAGTGCCCTCTCAAAAAAGCAATTTTTAAGTCCAAAAATTTACACCTATTATGATTTATTTAAAAAAATTAAATTAAATAGCTGTATGGATGTGTCTGATAGTCTTTTATCTACATTGAGATCTATTTCATCTCAATCAAATAAAAAAATTGTATTAAATAACCTTTTAAATATTAATAAAAAATTACATGGTTATTCTATAAATGATCAATATTACAATTCATTAATATTATCTAGTGGTGAAGAATTTGTCCCAGTTTTTAGCTCTCCTATGGATCTATTAAAATTTAATAATAAAGAGTCTTTTAAGAGGAGAGGTATTAAAATAACTTGTATTGGTCATATAGAAAAAGGGCAGGGTGTTCATCTTAAAAATTTTAATCTAAATAAAGTTAAAACATTTGATCATTTTAAAAATAATTATTCTGCTTTATAGCTTTTTTAATATTTAAAAGATTAATTTTATCTAAATATATTTCATTAAAAATATTACTGACACTTTCAGCTCTTGTCTTTTTGTAAGCTTTGTCATAGTGATACTTAATTAAAGACTTTACAAACTGAAAGTATTCTTTCTTTTTTAAATTCTCCTCTATCATTAAAAATTCTTCTTTTGGAATTATTTTTTTTAATACCTTTAATGCTTCTTTCATTAGTGAAGGAGTATTTGTGAAATATTTATAATCTTTGAGTATAAATCTGACACGTTCTTCTAAACTACTAATAACTTTTACATTCTTACCTAATGGCATATTTTTCCAAATTTTACTAGGTATACTTAATTTACCCACTTTTATACTTTCAGCTTCTACCCATATATTTTTTTTGGAGTTAAATGAGTTTAGTTTCTCGTATATCAAAGTCTCGAAGTATTTTTGTGAGGGTTGATTTTTATTAGGAATATTTCCTAATATTGATCCTTTGTGATTTGCCAACCCTTCAAAATCTATTACCTGATAATTTTTTGATAACTCTTTAATAAATAATGTTTTACCAACTCCAGTAACTCCCATGATTTGATTAAATTTATATTTTTCACAACTTGTTTCAAAAAATTTTACAACAAATCTTCTATAATTTTTATAACCACCATCAAGAAGTATGACGTCATATCCAATTTGTTTAAGAACTAAATATAAACTAAGAGACCTTAAACCACCCCTCCAACAATAAATTAATACTTTTTGTTTCTTATCAAATTTAATCTGATTGATAATTTTAGAAATATTTGAGCTAATTATACTAGCACCTACTTTTTTTGCTAAAAATGAATTTTCTTTATATTCAATACCTATTTCATGTCGTTGTTTGTTAGTTAATACAGGATAATTGATTGAATTGGGAATATGGTCTTCTTTGAATTCTAAAGGAGTTCTTACATCAATAATTATGTTATATTCTTGTTGAGAAGTATTTTTATATACAGTTTTATTAATGCGCATATTTTTCATAATAATTTTATTAATATATCCATATTACCTTAACTCTAAAGTAATTAATCTTAAATATGAAATAGACTGGCAATCTATACATTTAGCAGATCTTAATTGGATTATTAAACTTGAAGAAAGTAAATATGAAATCAATTTTATTATTAAGAGTTTTGGACTTACTGATAAAATTTATAATTATGAGTCAGTTACTAGCATTACTGGTAATATTGAAAATAATCATCTAAGACCAGAAAAATACATTAGTAAAACTAAAAGTACGAAACAAAATAGGTATGAAAATATTTTCTTCAGTAAAAATGGTTTAATCACAAAACTTGATATATCAAAAGAATTAAGTTCTGATCAAATTGAACTTCAAAATAATAGAATTACTGAACATCAATATTTTACTGATCCTATATCTCAGTTAACTCAATATATACTATATAATAAAGACTCAGATAGAATAATCATAGATGGTCTCAATATTTATGAGTTACTTAAAAGTTCTAAGGAAAATGATATTTTACAAAAGAACAATTCCAGTATTTATAGTGGTGAGGTAAGTTTATTAGATTTAACTTTTCCATTTTTTAAAGGTCTATTTAAAGAAAATAAAAAAAATAATCTCAAACTAATAAGAATGACTTATTACAACAATGAATTAAATAATATCCCTGTAATATTTGAAATTAAATCTAGAAAATTTGACGCAAACCTTTATTTAAAAGATTACAATGTAATTGAATAATGATAGTTAATGTTTGTGAGTTATATAGTTAGAGTTGAAAAAAATTTAATAGAGCTATTTAAAGGTAATTTACCCCTTTATAAAAGCTATTGGATTTATTATGTTTTAGTAAATTTCTTAATATCAGCTCCGCTTTTATTAGTTACAAAGATACATATTCAAAAATTTATATATTCATTTTCAATGTACCTAGTTCTGAATCTTATTTACTATTTTACATCTTGTATTGGTGTATGGAGAAGTTCTCAAAAATATAAAGGGAATAAATTACTATCGTTCTTAGCAAGATTAATTGTTGTAATAGGTATATCTACAACAATTTTAGAGTTAAAAACAATTCTGACCATTATTTATAGTATTTGATTTGTTAAAACTCTTCAAATATGAAAAAAAAACCATATTATGAGAAATATGGATGATGAGACACAACTCAAGGTAAGAAAATTTTTAAAAAGACTTGGAATTAGTTCACAACAAGAACTTAATCAATTTATTGAAAATAATCCTGATGTTCAGGACCTATCAATAAAAGTATCATTTGAAATCAATGATAAACATGTTTTTGAATTTGAAGATAATATAAAAAAATAGTTTCAAATGAAAAAAATACAAAATCATTTTATTAGTGGTATTTTAATTGTTGCACCTTTGGCATTATCTATTTATGTCGCTTGGGTTGTCGTTGGCATTGCTGATAAAATCTTTAGACCTTTCATCCCCTTAAATAAATTTGGCATTCCATCTGAAATACCTGGTGTGGGTTTAATAGTTGCTTTTTTATTCTTTACTATTTTGGGAGCTATTGCTGGAAGTTTTTTTGGTAAGCTTTATCACAGAGTTGTTGATGCTGTTTTATCCAAAATACCTGGGTTAAATTCAATTTATAATACTGTAAAACAAATAATTGATACTTTTGCTACTACACAGTCCAATGCTTTTAAAGAAGTCGTATTAATTGAATATCCTCAAAAAGATATGTATGCGCTCGGATTTTTAACCAGTGAAACAAAAGGGGAGATAGCTATAAGAAAAAACAAAAAAATGATTAATGTTTTTATGCCATCCACACCTAATCCTACAACTGGTTTTTTAATGTTTGTTCCCTTATCTAAATGCATCAAACTTGATATGTCTGTTGATCAAGCAATTAAGTACATTATTTCTGCTGGATTGGTTACTCCAAAGGCTCCAGAAATTAAAAAAGCTCTTCCTAAGAAGAAAAAAGTTAAAAAATTAACTAAATAACAATTTTATAGCTTCTTGTTGTTTAAAAAATAATAATAGGTTGTATATATTTTTTTTAAATTTTTCATCTTCGTATTCTTGATTTTCAATAATTTTTTTTACATATTGAAGTGAATCAATAATTAATTCTTGGTCTTGATAAACATTGACAAATTTAAATAAAGAGTCGCCACTTTGACGATATCCCAATATATCCCCAGTCCCTCTTAGTTCGAGATCTTTTTCAGATAACTTAAAACCATCTAAATTATCTTTAAATATTTTTAGTCTCTCAATTGAATTGTCTTGGATATCTTTTCCGTATAGAGCAAAACAATAACCTTGATTATTACCTCTACCAACTCTTCCTCTTAACTGATGTAATTGAGATAATCCAAATTTTTCAGCATTTTCGATAACAATGTAATCTGCATTTTTATTATCTATACCTACTTCAACTACTGTTGTAGCAACTAATAATTTTATTTTTCCATTTTGAAAATTTTGAATTATGTTTTCTTTTTGATCGCTCTTAATTTTTCCATGTAACATTTCTACTTCAGGGCCAAATATCTTTTTTAATGATTTAAAACGAGTTTCTACATCTTTATATTGTTGAGTCTCTGAAGCCTCAACTAAAGGACATATCCAGTATACTTGCGATATGTTTGAAATATTTTTTTTTAATAAAATTTCAATATCTTTAATTTTATCAACATTTGATACTTTAGTGATAATAGGTTTTTGAAAAGCTGGCCTTTCTTTGAGTATTACTTGCTCTATTTCCCCGTACTGAGCTAAAGCTAATGTCCTAGGTATTGGTGTAGCAGACATTAAAAGAATATTAGTATTTATACCTTTTTCTGCTAAATAGAGTCTTTGCTGAACACCAAATCTGTGTTGTTCATCAATTATTACATAAGCTAAAGCGGAGAAATATAAATTTTCTTGAAATATAGCATGTGTACCAATTATAAAATTATAAGTGCTTTTTTTAATTTTATCATAAATCTCATCTTTATTTTTAGTACTACCAGTAAGTAAAATAGGTTTTACATCATCATTATTCAAAAATTTAATTACATTATTATATATTTGATTAGCTAATATTTCAGTGGGAGCCATATAGGCAACTTGCAAACCTTTTTGAAGAAATGGAATTGCTGTTAATAAAGATACGATAGTTTTACCTGAACCAACATCGCCTTGTAATAAGACCGTTTCTCTATACTGAGTATTATTTAAGTCATTTATATTATTGATAACGTCTTGCTGATTTGCAGTTAATTCAAAGGGTAATTTTTCTAATAATCTTTGTTGTAAAATGAAGTCTAGATTTAAGCTTTCATTTTTCTTTTTTGTCTTTTCTTTTAAGTATCTAATAGCAAAATAATTTGAAACTAGTTCATCAACTGCTAGTCTTTTTCTATATAAATCTCTATTTTCAATATCCTCTTTTACTAAGGGAAAGTGCATTTTTGTGAGTGAGGCATTAAAGGATAAAAAATTATATTTTTTTATCAAATTACTATTAAGCCATTCATCAAAGTTTTCTAAATAATTTTTAGCTTCCTTTAAAACTATTCTTATATCTTTTAATGTTATTCCTCTTGTAAGAGGGTAAATATTTTCAAATGTTCTTAATTTATCCTCATTTTCAATTTCTTCTATATAATCAGGGTGCGCAATACTTAGATTACTTTTATAAAAAGAAACCTTCCCACTGATTATTAACTCTTTATTTTCAGGGTACTTGGTTCTGAGGAAATTACCTTTTATTGAAAAATAAATTATATTTATAATCAAAGACCCCTTCACGCATTCAATCACATAGGGTAACTTAGGGTTAAAAGGATAGTGATGCTTTTTGACTTTTACTAAAGTTGTAATAGTTTGTCCTTTTTCTAGATTTTTAAAATTAATATCTTGGGTGCGATCAATTGATCTACTTGGTAAATTGTAAAATGCATCAATTACTGCATTTATATTTAAGTTTCTAAAATATGACGCTTTCTTTGGACCTATTCCTTTAAGTTTGTCTACATTTTGATATAAGAAATCGAAACTATTGTCACTCATGATAAGTAACGAAGATAAATTAAAAAAATTAAAATATCGATGTCAAACATTAGGTATAAAAGAATTAGACGTAATTTTTGAGAAAATTTACATAAAACTTGAAAATACTAACGATGTTGAACTAATTGATCTCTTAGATGATTTATTGAAAAACGAAACACAATATATATTCGATGTATTTTTTAATGAGTCTTTTAAAGAGGATAAAGTTAAATACCTAAAAATTATAAATCTATCTAAATAGTATTGGAAAACCAGGATATCAATTTTAGTAAGAAATCTATTTTATTGTGTGAGGACGATAAAATAGCACTTGATTATGAAAATATACTTAAGTTGCACTATCCTCAAAAGAAAATTTGCTATTTTCCAGCTCATGATTCTCTTCCTTTTAGTTTTGAAAACTCAGCATCAGACATTTTACTTGATAGATCAGATAAACTAAGAGCATTAACTGATAACGATATAATTATTTTAACATGTAATAACTTACTAAAAAAATTTCAAATTAAAAATGATGTAGATCATTTTCTATTTCTTTCTAAGAATCAAATAATTGACTCAAATTTAATACTAAATAAATTAATCGAATTTAATCATTCAAATCAAGCAAATGCTTATAATAAACTCGAATTTTCACTAAGAGGGGATATCTTAGATATTTACAATAACAATAATAATCCATATCGAATTTCTTTTTTTGATAACATGATTGAGTCTATAAAAGAATTCAATCCACAAACACAACTTACTTATAAAGAAGAGAAAGAAAATGTTGTGATTATTAATCCTAATATTGAAGCCTTAGAACCAAATACAAACAATAGTTACTTAGAGGATATTATAAGTGGATATGAAATATATACGATTAATAGAAGTGATATCATATTAAAAGAAAAACTTAATTCTCTTAAAGCTATTTATAACCAAATCAACCCTGAGACACCTTTTTCAAATTACTACTTAGATGAAGATAAAATCAAAAATTTTAAATTAACGAATATTTCATCTAGTTCGCCAAAATCATTAAAAATTACATCTAATACCTCTTTAGATGATTTGTCTAAGATGAGTAATTCTATTTATTTTCATACTGGTAATAATCCCGCTCCAATTGAAAAAGAATTCCATCAAAAACTTAAAATAAATACTAAATATGGTGGAAACTTTTATTTTAATAAGACTGTAATATCTAAAGATTATTTATTTGATGGAATTATACATTTAAACAAAAATTCTTATTCAACCAAAAAAACAAACCTAGATACGATTATAAATTTTAATGACCTTTCCTTAGGAGATGCTGTCGTTCACCAAAAACACGGTATTGGAAGATTTGTTTCTATTGATAATATTGAAGTTAGTAACCGTATAAGAGAATTTATTCGATTAATTTATCGAGGTAACGATAAGCTTTTATTACCAATTGAAAATTTAAATTTTATTACAAGGTACGGTTTTGATGATAGTAGCCTTCTTCTTGATAAATTAGGAACAAATGACTGGTTGTTAAGAAAAACATCAGTTAAGAAAAAAATTAGATTTCTTGCCAATAAGTTATTAAAAAATGCAGCTAAGAGATCGACTATAAATATTAAAGAATTTCAATATAATAACTCTGATCTTGAAAAGTTTAATAAACAATTTCCATTTGTTGAAACAGAAGATCAATTAAATTCTATAGAACAATCCTTAAATGACTTAAGACTAGAGAAGCCAGCTAATCGCCTAATATGTGGTGATGTTGGTTTTGGTAAAACAGAAGTAGCATTAAGAATAGCCTGCGCAACATATTTGTCGGGTTTTCAATTTGTAATCGTTGTGCCAACAACTTTACTTGCAATGCAGCATACCAATACTTTCAATGAAAGATTCTCAATTTTTAATATTAAAGTTGCATCACTATCTAGGTTTACTTCAGCTAAAGATAAAAAAGAAATTCTGCTTTCATTAAAATCAGGAGATGTTCAAGTACTTATTGCAACACATAGTCTTTTTAAAAAAGATATTGAATTTAATAATTTAGGTACATTAGTAATAGATGAAGAACAGAAATTTGGTGTAGATCAGAAAGAATATTTAATTAATAAATATCCAAATATTCATTTGTTTTCTTTATCAGCTACACCCATACCAAGAACACTTCAAATGTCTTTATTAGGATTAAAAGATCTAAGTATAATTGGAACACCCCCATCAAATAGAATAAGTATTAGAACCTATGTTCAAAAGTATGAATCTGTTGCTCTTTTGTCTGCAATTAAAAATGAATTAGAGAGAAATGGTCAAATCTTTATTGTTGTACCTAGAATAAGTCATATCCCTTTTGTAGAAAGTGAAATTAAAAAATTAAATATTGAACTCTCCTATGGTGTTGGTCACAGTAAAATGAAAGAAAAAGACATTGAAGATGTATTTATATCTTTTACTAAAGGGGAAATTCAGTGCCTTATATCTACTAATATCATTGAATCAGGAATAGATATTAAAAATGCTAATACTCTTATAATCTTTAACTCTAACTTATTTGGCTTATCTCAATTATATCAACTAAGAGGTAGAGTAGGTCGATCAAATAAAAGAGCTTACGCCTATTTATTTCATGATAGTGAAAAATTAATAAACAAAACTGCTCTGAAGAAACTTCAAGTTTTAGCTAACTATGAAAATTTAGGGTCTAATTTTCAGTTAGCAAATGAAGATTTAGAAATACGTGGCGCTGGTAACTTACTTGGTGATGAACAAAGTGGGCACGTAAAAGACATCGGTATTGAACTTTATCAAAGCATGTTAAAAGAAGAAGTTGAAAGACAAAAAAATAATAATTCAGAAATAGAGGATGATTATGAAGAATTTGAATTTGATGCATTTTTTGAGTATTACATACCAAAGACCTATATATCAGATGATATCTCTAGATTGATTATTTATCGAAAATTTACTAATTCAAAAAACATTCAAGAATTGAAAAGTGTTTTAGATGAAATATATGATCGTTATGGCAATTATCCTGCTGAAGTAACTAATTTATTTAATTTACTTACAATTAAAATAAAATCTTTAACATTAGGAATATCTAAAATAAATATCAAAAGAAACTTTATTGATATTACTTTTAAAAAAGCTAGTCAAAAAATATTAGATAATCTTATTCAAATGACACAAGAAAAAATAATTAAAATGAAAAGTTCTAGGTCTATCCAAATTAAAAATAATGAAAATGAAGATTTATTTTATACTGTAAATCTTTTCTATAAAAAGTTAGGATTAAAATAAATGGAAGAACAGCAACAACTACCAAAAACTAACGCTGAATGGGCCAATTATTATGAATCAATAATTGCTGAACTTAGTGATAATCAAAAAAAAATAGGAGAGCCTATTTCTATTGATGAATTTTATGAACTTCCTATAAAAAGAAAACAAAAGTATATCAAAAAGCTTTATTTTAAAATTGGCGATGCAGAATAATTATATTCCAAATATTGATCTATCTGAAATTATTAGCAAAGACTTAAATAGTGATGTTGCTAAACAAATAGCAAAAAGTATTAAAGAAGCATCTGAAGATATTGGTTTTTTTACAGTAACAAATCATGGTATTCCAATTTCTAAAATTGAAAATCTTTTAAAAACTTGTAAAAAATTTTTTTATTTACCGGAAGAAGATAAACTTAAAATTGCCCCAAAAAAATGGAATCCTAATACAAATACAGTTTATAGAGGATATTTTCCTAGCTCAGTTAATGGTAAAGAGGGATTAGATATAGGAGACCCTCTTTTAAAGCAAGATATGGCTGATTTATTAAAAAAAGAAAAATTTGAGGTAAATCATGATATGACTTTTTTAGATCCATCCTGGCAAGCTACTATAAATAACTATTTTGATGATCTTCATAACCTTGGAATGATTATATTTAAAACTATTATATCTTCGTTCTCCTCTAATTTATCTATCGCTGATCGAGCATTTCAAAGACCAAAGACACTTTCTACTTTAAGATTTAACTACTATCCCAAACAGGATAAACCAGTTGAAGTTTCCTCACAAGACGGAGTTGCTTTAGGTTGTGAAACTCATGTTGACAGTGGAATAATGACTATCTTATATCAAGATAAAAAAGGTGGTTTGCAAGTTCAAAATAGACACTCTCTTGAATGGCATGATGTTCCTCATGACCCCAATGCTTTTGTAATTAATACAGGGTTGGCATTGGAATATTTAACAAATGGCAGAATGAAAGCAACTAACCACAGAGTCCTTTTCAATCAAGAAGAACGTATTTCAATACCTTTCTTTTTTGAGCCTTCTTACGACTTCATATTAGATCCAAAATATTTGGATATTAATGAAAATTTAATTTATAATATTGATAACTATGAAGATTTTCTCACTAATTCACTCAAAAAATTTGTTGAATATGACAGGCCTGCCTAAATTAATCTTCTTATCTCTTTTTGTATTTATATCAGCTTGTGGTGGCTTTAATACAGGAGTAAAAAAATCAGATACCCAAAAAGTTAATACTGTTAAATATGGAACTCTTGTTGCTGCTGAACCAGTCAAAATTACTGGTGAAAGCTCTGGTTTAGGGGCCCTTACAGGAGGTTTAGTAGGTTTTGTTGTCGGATGCGGAGAAGGTATTTTAGATGATGACTGCAGAGATGCTGCAGCAGTGGTTGGAACTATTGGTGGAGCAATAGTAGGTTATGTCGCTGGTTCATCATTAGGAGATCATACAGGTTTTCAATATGTTGTAGACGTTGATGACACAGATGATGATATTTCAATAGTTCAATCAGGCGCAGAACAAATACCAATTGGTTCTAGAGTGACTATTGCTATTGGAACTAACACAAGAATTATAATATCAGAATAACTTACAGGAGATAAAGAATGTTTATTGCTATGAATAGATTCAAAGTAAAATTAGGTGAGGAGAAATATTTTGAAGATATTTGGAAGAATAGGGATACTCATTTAAACGAGGTACCTGGTTTTAAAAAATTTAATTTAATAAAAAGTGAGTCTAATGATGAATATACACTTTATGCCTCTCATAGTGAGTGGGTTTCAAAACAAGATTTTATAAATTGGACTAAGTCTGAAGCTTTTAGGATGGCACATAAAAATGCAGGTGGACATAAAACTGTATATTTAGATCACCCACAGTTTGAAGGTTTTGAGGTAGTAATTTAAGAAAATATTACCTATTTTTTACAAATGGACATAGTAAATCACGAGATATTATTGAATGGTAATGTGATGGGAACAATGTTCTTTGCTTGTACTATTTATATTACATTGGTTATAGCTAGGTATGCAACTCTTGCAAAATTAATTAGAGATTCTAGATCTAATATTGAAACAAATAAATTAAAGTTTAAAAATCAAAGTGAATATTCTTTTCATATCTTGCATTATGAAAAAAGACTTAAACTATTACGATACACACTTTACTTATCCCTTTTTGGAGGGATAGCACTGTGTACAAGCCTATTATTTCTGTTAATAAATAACAGCTTCATCTCTGCTATGTTTTTTGGTATTCATCTTTGTTTAGTATTATGCGCATTAGTAACTCTTGTTTATGAACTAGCTGTATCTTTTGAGGCATTAACTGAGCATTTAGACATAATGAGAACTCTAAAAGATAAATTTTAAAATAAAAAATACCTTTTTATCTTATAGAAACATATACACTACCACCCATACTTAAAACTTTTCCGTAGTCATCTAGTAACTTTGCAAAATCTGGAAAATAATCATTTTTACTGGCATTTTCGACATGTCTTTGAACACTCTCCATAGATGCAAATTGTTCATTTATTGTAAATAATGTGTTTCCAGTTTCGCCCTTACTAGGATCGGTAGGGTCTTTAAACTCTGGTGCTTTAGTAAAGTAAGCATTTAATAAATGATCTGTTCCATCAGAATAAAATTCAGTCATCCATTTTCCATGGGTGCTAAAAATATTTTCAACTTCAGCAGCTTTATCATTTGGTACAGCATAGGAAAGATTTATACATACACGATCAGTCATTTTTTTCTCCTTTTTAAAAAATAATAATAATTATACATTTTGAAAATTGAAAATAGATCAAATGGCGGAAGGACTGGGATTCGAACCCAGGAAAGAGTTGCCCCTTTGCCGGTTTTCAAGACCGG
>ERZ802819.2022-NODE-2022-length-11850-cov-20.7333_pt1 | contig 11850 bp, 8 predicted proteins | sample MGYA00345647_ERZ802819 | MGnify/ENA primary metagenome ERZ802819 (study PRJEB30503, sample SAMEA104212355) | marine metagenome | biome: Westerlies Biome; feature: [SRF] surface water layer (ENVO:00010504) within the epipelagic zone...; material: water... | reverse complement strand
GCCTTTTTAGCAATTAAAGCAGCCTTACCATACCCAATTTTTCTATTTAAAGCAGTTACTAAAATAGGATTCTTTGATAAAGATTCATTGATATTTTTTGCATTAATTTTAAAAGTTTTTATAGCTTTATTTGATAGTAAAGGCATTGCATTGCCTAGAAGGTTAATACTTTTTAAAAGATTATATGCAACTAGTGGAAGCATTACATTTAATTGAAAGTTTCCACTTTGTGAAGCAACAGTAATACTCACATCATTACCAATTACATCAGCACAAGCCATAGCTACAGCTTCAGGAACAACAGGATTTACTTTACCTGGCATTATGCTACTTCCAGGCTGAAGTGCCTCTAATTCAATCTCTCCAAGCCCAGTTAATGGCCCACTATTCATCCACCTTAAATCGTTTGATATTTTCATTAATATCGTACTCAAGTTTTTTAAAGCTGAAGATAGTTCAGCTGCATTATCAACAGAGCTTAATCCTTGAAAAAAATTTTTAGCTGGTTTTGTTTTTAATTTAGAGATTTTATTTACTTCTTCACAAAAGTTTTTAGAAAAGTCTTTATGAGTATTTATGCCTGTTCCAATTGCTGTTCCCCCTTGGGGTAATTCATTCATTCTACTAGTAGCAGCTATTAAAGTTTTTTTAGAAGATTCAAGTTGAGCTTTCCAGCCAGAAAGCTCCTGAGCAAAATCGATTGGCATGGCATCCATAAGATGCGTTCTACCAGTTTTAGTATTACCCTTAACTTTTTTCATTTTTGCATCTATTGCTTTTATTAACCCGTCCATATTTGGAAGAAGGATTCTGTGCATATCAATTAAAGCACTAATACATATAGCTGTTGGTATAACATCATTAGAACTTTGACTCATATTAACGTCATCATTTGCATTGATAATCGATTTTGATTTCTTAGAAGCTACATTTGCAATTACTTCATTTGCATTCATATTGGTACTTGTACCTGAACCTGTTTGAAAAACATCTAATGGAAAGGATTCATCATATACACCATGCATGACATCTTTTGAAGCCGACTTTATGGCTGCAGCTTTATTATTAGGAAGAAGTTTTAATTTGTTGTTTGCTGATGCTGCAGAATATTTAATAATACCTAAAGCTTCTATAAATGAGCGTCCAAAAGGAAAAGCAAACTTTATCCCACTTATTTTAAAGTTATCAAGTGCTCTTTGAGTTTGAGCACCCCATAATGCTTTTTGAGGGACTTTGACCTCACCTAAACTATCTTTTTCAATTCTAAATTTCATAATAATGCCTTTTTTTGGTAAGCTATTTTAACATTCAATAAAGGATAGAGGGATATAGAATGACAAATGTTTCGCCAATTAAGATAAACATAACAGATGGAAGGCTTCCACTTAAAGGAAAAGGCCTTGAAATGACAGAATTTAAAAATGTAGCTGAGTTAAGAAGAAATCAATTAGAAAAACTTGCAGCTGGATTTAGAATGTTTGCTCATTTTGGCTTTAATGAAGGAGTTGCTGGGCATATTACTCTTAGAGATCCAGAATTTTCAGATCATTTTTGGGTGAACCCTCTTGGCGTTCATTTTTCACAAATTTCTGTATCTGACCTAATATTAGTTAATCATGATGGAAAAGTTGTTCAAGGAGACAAAGATGTCAATATCGCAGCTTTCGCAATTCATTCAAGGCTGCATGCTGCTCGTCCAGATGTAAACGCAGCTGCTCATTCTCATTCTATATATGGGAGGACCTTTTCAACTTTAGGCAGACCTCTTGATCCTATTTCACAAGATGCATGTGCATTTTATGAAACTCAAGCTATATATAAAGATTTTTCTGGAGTTGTAGAGGAAGTAGATGAAGGAGACGAAATTGCAAAAGCATTGGGAGATAAGAAGGTTATCATTCTGCAAAACCATGGCATTTTAACAACCGGTCCATCAGTCGATGTTGCATTATGGTTTTATATGTCCATGGAAAGATGTTGCCAAGCTCAACTGATGGCAGAAGCAGCTGGAAAACCAATATCTGTGTCTCATGATACAGCAGTAAAAACTAGAAATTTTATAGCCAATGACATTGCTGCTTGGGCAAGTTACCAACCAGCTTTTGATATGATAGTTAAAAAAGAACCAGACTTATTAGATTAAGCTCCCGGAGCAATTATTGCTTTTGTTTCTAGACATTCTTCTAAACCATGTACTCCATGCTCTCTTCCATTTCCAGAAGACTTGTATCCACCAAAAGGTGCGCCTGTTCCTCTTGCGCCTCCATTAATAATAATTTGCCCAGCTCTAATTTGTTTAGCAACCTCATGAGCATGATTTGGCGCGCCTTGAACATATCCAGCTAATCCATATTCTGTATCATTGGCAATTTGAATTGCTTCTTCTTCAGTCTCATATTTTAAAATTGATAGAACTGGACCAAATATCTCTTCCTTGGCAATCGTCATATCGCTAGTCACATTTGAAAATACCGTAGGTTTAACATAATAACCTTTGTCGTAGCCTTCAGGTCTTTCAATGCCCCCAGCTGATAGAGTTGCACCTTCTTCTATACCAATCTCAATCAATCTTAAAACTTTTTCATACTGTGCTTTGTTTGCAATAGGACCCATCCTAAATTCGCCTTTCGGATCACCAACAGTAGTGCTGTTAGCGGTAGCAGCAGCTACTTCAACAGCCCTATCATAGTTCGAAGAAGAAACTAACATTTTAGTAGGTGCGTTACATGATTGACCAGAATTTAAAAAGCAATGGCCAGCACCACCTTTAACAGACTTTTCAAGATCAGCCACATCATCAAGAATAATATTTGCAGATTTACCGCCTAGTTCTTGATGAACACGCTTAACAGTAACAGCTGATGCTTGTGCTACTGCTATACCAGCCCTTGTTGATCCTGTGAAAGACATCATATCAACTTTCTCATGCTCCGAAAGTGCAGCACCTACAGTAGGACCATAACCATTTACAACATTAAATACTCCATTTGGTACACCAGCTTTATCAAAAATTTCAGCCAAAAGCATTGCAGAGTATGGGGATATCTCACTTGGTTTTAAAACCATTGTACAACCTGCAGCTATTGCTGCAGAAACTTTTGTTGTTATCTGATTCATTGGCCAGTTCCATGGAGTAATCATACCTATAACACCAATTGGTTCTTTAACTATAATGTAATCACCCTCTTTTTTTTCAAACTGATATTCTTTTAAAGCATCGAGAGTTTCATTAAAGTTTTTAACACCAGTGGATGCTTGAGCTTTGCTAGAAAGCCATAGGGGTGAACCCATTTCTTCTGTAATGGCATCAACAAGATCTTGATATCTGTTGTCATATTCTAAAAGGATATTATTAATTATTTCTATTCGTTCATTCTTAGATGTGTTTTGATAGGTTTGAAATGCCTGGAAAGCTGCATCAACTGCGTTATTAATATCTTCTTTTGTTCCAGCTGTTATGTGTCCTATTATATCTTCGTTAGCTGGATTAATTACCTCTATTTTCTCATTAGACTGAGATTGAACCCAACTTCCATTTATATAAAATTCTAATTTATCTTTCATAGTTGTATCCTTGTGTTGATTTTATCTGTGATTATACCCAATAAAATATTAAATAAAATATCACTATTCATAATTAATTATTTGCATAATGCTCAACTGACGATATTAAAAAACTAATAATATTATGAGTTTTTTTGATATCAACTGAGTCTGGCCATCTATCTAGATCATTATGAAAATAGGCATTACTTCGTTGAAAATCCAAGATCGAAATATAATCATTTTTAAGCTTGTAAATTTCCTTAGCTTCTCCTATTGGTTTTTTATTATAGTCAGAGAAGTGTGCTTCAAATTCATATGATTTTTTAATATTTTTAGCAGTAACAAGGATTTCTTTTGAGGACGTTTGTATCATTGATGTTGCTGTTTTGGCACTCCAATTTGCTCCAAGATGAAACCATATTTTTGATTGAGATGCTTTTGGAAATTTACTTATAAATGCTTTGTTACCAAGATGATTTAATTCATGACCAGAGTTGGCTGAAAAAATAATAGTTCTAAGTGGTCTTTCTTTGTGGAAATGTTTCAGAATCTCTAACCATGCTGCAACTCCACCACCCCTTTCAGAGACGGTGTACGACCAACCAGTAAATGGAGTAATAATTGTGATAGGCTTTAGAGATGGATCCTTGCCTATAATGGTTGCATATATATTTTGAGCATTACTATTATTTTTTTGAATTTCAACATCAATTATTATCTTTTTATTTAGACTAGATTTAAAAAACTCAGCATATTTGCTACTAACTTGAAGCGCCAATACAGGACTAGGTTTTTCATAATTAAAAGCATTTATATAGGTGAGTCCTCCAATCTCGGAATTATTTATTCTTATTATTGCCTTATATTTTTTAGAATCTCTTGCTTCAAGGAAATCAACTCCACTTCCATATCCAACATAAGCATCGTTAAAAAAAATAGGTACTTTATCACTTTCTGAACCAACATAAGAATCAATAAAGTACTTTCCAAATCTTGAGTCTGTTAGAACTTCATTAGGTATATTTATATTATTAATTAAAACATCATTTTTTAGAATTTTTGTTTCTATGGCCTCGTATGAATATAACTCATAGGTGTCAGCATATTTTTTAACAAAACTAATAATCCATTCAGAAGTTTTTTTTGTATCCTCAGAGAAAGTTTGATGATTTCTGAGCCTGTCCCAATCTATAAAATACTGAGAAATAATATCTTCATTAGAAACTGATGAAACATGAAGAGATATAATAAGAATTATACTAAATAGATAAAGCTTCATTGATATCCTCATCTAAAACATTTGATGTAGCTAATGAAATTCCAATAAATGAAGTTATTGAAGTAATGATTGCGAGAAAACTTCCCGGAATACCATAAGGTATTGATATTGAGAAAATTTCAATTGAAAAATTAATTACTAGGCTTATGAATATTGCAAAAGCAGCAGCTTCTCTGGTTGCTTTTTTCCAGTTCAGCCCAATTACCAAAACAGGAACTATAGCTGCTGCAAAAGTACCCCAACCAAATGCACCTAAAAGAGCAACTAATCTATCATTGTAATAGTAAGAATAAGTTGCAAATATTGAAGCAATAGTACATAAAGCTACCGTTCCTATTCTTGCCCAAAATAAATCATTTTTTAAAGGTGAGCCTTTTATTGACTTAGGAATATCATGGGTTATAGAAGCTACACCAATATTTATAAAAGCATCAGCAGTCGACATTATTGCCGCAAAAAGTCCTGCATATACTATCCCAGCAATATAAGGGTTAGTGAATATATTTAAGAAAACTGGGGCGGCTTGATCAGGTGAGCTGAGAGGATCTATTGAGCCGTCTATAACAGTAGATCTCATTATTATTCCAATACAAATCCATAACAGTGCGGCAAACGTAAATCCAAAAATACTTAAAGGTAAAATGATTCTATTATCTCGAATACTTCTATTCATCATCATTTTCGTTACCACATGAGGTTGACCTGCATATCCAATACCAAATACAAAAAACCAAGCCAGGCAAACCAATATTCCGGAAGTGCCAAACGGCATAATTGATTCAGGATGATCACGAAATAGAATACTGGACGCTTCATTTAAACCGCCGTCATAAACATTTATTGCAGTTATGCATATGAGTAGACCGCCTATTATCATAATTGTTCCTTGAATCAAGTCTGTATATATTGATGCAATTATTCCACCTGTGGTGCAATAAAAGATAAGCATGATGGTAGAAAAAATAATGCATTGAAAAAGAGTTATAGAGCTAAACACTTCGATACTATTTATAAGTGAAAAAAGAACAATAGACATAGCTAATATTTGAGTAGCCAGATAGCCCATTACACCAAGAATAATTGTCAATGATAATAACAACCTAGTTGTATTACTTTTATATCGTGCATAGACAACATCGGGAAGAGATATGCAGTCCCTTAGCTCAGCAATTATCCTAATAGGTTTTGCAATAGTAAAAAAGGTAAGAGCAAAACCTAGAGCACAAATTGAAACCATCCAAATAGAACTCGTTCCAGAAGCATAGACCAAACCAGGACCTCCAACGAAGCCAAAACCACTTAAAGTACTAGAGAATATAGCCAGGCCAATTAAAACAGGTCCAAGAGATCTGCCTGCGGCAAAAAAATCAGATGTAGAATTAGTTCTGTAATAAGACCATATACCAATCCCAAGACACAGCACTAAATATATTACAACAAAAGAAAGTGCTAAATGTTGGCTGTATTCACTATTCATTATTTTCTTTATATTTTTTAATTAGCGAAATGAATTTTTTATCAGCCTCATCGGAATAAATAACATCATTAAAATAATAAATATATATAAAAGCAAAAACTAAGCCTGTTAACCAATTTCCATAAACCATAAAATTGGTTGATAAAGGAAATCCAAAAAATATTTCAACAGAACTCGACTCTAAGTAGTTCTTATATGAAAAATACATAGCAAGCCAATTTATTACTCCTAAAAGTGTTGCAACTGTAATATATAAAAGAACAACATTGTTATTTTTTTTGACAATAGAAACTGCCATCAATAATCCATAGAATATTAATACTAATATTTGTAAAGTTAATGCATAAACAGAAACATCATTAAAATAAATGTAAGAATTTAAAGCTTTATTCATTCCGTTTATGGCATCATGTTTCTCTGAGATAATGAGGTCTGATGAAAAAAATATTACTTTAAAGGTGTAGAAAAAAATAATACACATATTTAAAAATATACATTTAAATAAAATATTTTCTTTATTCATAAATTTTTAATCCAAACGTATGGTTAATCTATCTAATTCCAATAACCCAAAGTATCACATATCTCTTGATCAAAACCCTCACTCATTAAGGGATCTTTATCAATATCTAAGAATGCAGATTCTTTATTAGAGGGTTTCCACTCAGGAAGCTCGTTAGAGTTAGGATTTCCATATTTAGCAAAATTTGTCCAATAAGATTGGAATAAATCTTCTACTATATAGTCACTTTTGGCCATTGGTAAACCTTCTACATTTCCAAATATATAAGGTAATTCAAAAGAATGGCCAGTGCCCCATGACTTATCTTGTGAGGGTCTTTTATGACTAAATACATATTGATAGATTGTGTTATTATCTTGTGCCAAAGTTGAAGTAAATTTATTTATACTACAGGACCAAGTAACAGCAGTACCATACTTCTCCCACTTGCTAAAATTATTTGGGTATCCCCTGAAAAGACTTTTTACTTTTCTTTTTTTTTGGAGATTTTGGATATTCGGTGGTACAAATTCAACATTAGTATAGTTTTGCTTATAATTTTCTCTATTAGTTAAGGCAAAATTACCCCACTCTTCAGAGTTATGGCCAATAATAATTTTATATGTATTTAGTTTAGATCTTAGGATTTCTTTTGTATTAAAGACATAGCCATCGTTAACAAGACCGCTAATGATATTCCTCGAATAACCTCCAGAATTGAGATACCAATTAAATAATTTATCAGCTGGCATTGTTCTTAATATTTCTATTTTTTCTAAATTTGAAGTTTCAGGATATTTCTTAAACAAAATATCCATAAGGCCCATATGATCTTTAAGAGTTGTATCAAAATCTTTTATACCCCCAATCCCAATACCTTGAATTATAGCTTTGTCAAAAAGACCCTTTGCCAAAGGTGATATCAAAAGACCTAAAATATTTCTACCACCAGCCGATTGGCCAAAAATTGTTATATTTTCTGGATCTCCTCCAAAAGATGAGGCGTTGGAACGAATCCATTCAAGTGCTTTGATTTGATCTAAAATTGCATAATTTCCTGAGGTATTATTTTCATTTTCTGCATTCAATCCTTCGTGTGTTAAAAATCCAAAAATGTTATGTCTGTAATTAATTGTGATTAAAATTACTCCTTTTTTTGCTATTCCAATTCCATTTCTAAGCTGTTGATCATGCCCAGAACCAGATCTATTCGAACCCCCATGAATAAACAACATAATTGGTAGTTTTTTGTTTTTTTCAGCACTTGGTGTCCAAACATTTAAAAAAAGGCAATCTTCATCAAACACTAAATCATCAACTACATTTCTTACATCACCTCCATTAATAAAAACATTTTGTTTAGACCATATTGTTAATCTATTTGTTTGCATACAAGCATTACCAAACTTATTGGCTTGGATAGGATAATCATAAATTTTAATATCTTGAGGTGGCTTCCACCTATTCTTATTTATTGGCGGTTTTGCATATCGAATACCTTTAAAGGAAAGTATACCTTCCTCTATTACTTCACCTAAAAATTTTTTGTCATGAGAAAAAACTTGCTCTTCTGCAAAAAGAGTATAGCTGTAAAATAGAAAGTAAAACGGCATATATAAATATGCCGTTTTTTTTAAAAGTTTAAGATACATCAATCCAAAGGGGACATTAAAATCTATATGATGCGCTTAAACCAATTCTTCTTGGTGCCTGGCTTAGTATGTATGCCTCTCTTCCAGTTCTTGTTATTTCCGATTCAGTATCACTTAAGTTCTTTATAGAAAGACCGTAAGTAACATTACCTTTCTCAAGGCTTAATTTAAATGTTGGGTATGTGTAGCCTTTAGTAACATAATTGGTGCCAGGAAATAATGTGGTGTTAGCACTTCCAACTTTGACTACCGATAAGCTTGCATCGGCATCGAAAGATCCGTATGAGAAAGAATAATTTGCATACAAAGTACTTTTCATATCAGGAGTTCTTGGTAAGGGTGTTCCTGCTGGTACAACAGAATATTGTCCAATACTATAATCGCTCTCAATAGATGAGTCATATTTAGCTACTCCAAGATAAAAGAAAAGACTATCTGTTGCAGAATAATAAGCATTCATCTCAAGACCTTTTATTTCAGCACTACCAATATTTCCAGTAAAACTAAAAGCAGAAATATCACCATCCCATGTTGTAGTTTGGAATTCCTCCCAATCCATAACACTATATGTTCCATTAAAATTTAGCTTGCCATCCATTAACTTTGTAGCCTTAAACCCAATTTCTTTATTTGTAAGGAAATCAGAGGCATATTGAACAGGAATACCTGGAGCAGAGCTTCTGTTTGGTCCGCCAGGTCTGTAACCCTCAGAATTTGTAATCCACCAAAGAACATTATCATTCATTCTATATGTCAGGCTAATTTTTTGAAGGTTATCTGATTCTGAACTATGATAATCAGTATCAAATGGAGCGGAACTTGTGTAATACCATACTGCCGTCGGGTAAGTTGTTATATAAATGTCTGTTGCGACATCATATTCTCTTCTTCCGTATTTAATTGCAAAATCACCAAAAGAATATTCAACTTCACCAAAGAAAGCACTAACTGTATCTTTTCTATCATTTTCACTTTGCCAAACGCCACCTTCTTTATTTCCAGGTTTTAGGTTTTCATCTTTTACGCCATCTATAGGATCTGTTAGGCCATTTAAATCATAGGTTAGATCTAATGTTTCATCATAATAACCAAAAATATATTGAAGAGGTCCTTCTGATGTTGACACTACTCTTATCTCATGAGAGCTTCTATCCCACTCACCATCTGTTTCAAAAGTATAACTAGGATCTCCACAATCTCTAAAGTTAGACCACTGACTTCTAAATGGGCCATTCATGTCATATGAACACGTTGCAATGGCTATGTTTGAGCTTGGAGGGGTAGTCCAATCAAATGCATTCTGATAGGCTCTTGAGTATTCTCCATAATTATAAACAACGTCAAAAGAATTGAATGAATGTTCAAAAGTAATATTATTTAGGTTAATTTCTTCATCGCCGTATCCTCTATCCCAAAATACAGTTTCATAATCTCCTTTTGAAGGATCTAGCCAAACGTTACCTTTTCTCTTATCTGATTGTGTTAAATGATTAAAAGTAAATATTCCATTATCGCCTACTAGATGTTTAAATTTTAATCTAAAACCATCGGTATCAGCAGTATTCCAATCTTCTTGAACGGTTTTTGAATTATCTAGAACAATATAGTTATTCTCTGCAGCTGAAACTGTCCATGTTCTTGTTCCTAAAACATTGTCAACATAACCACCATATGACAGATCATATGCAACAAATCTTAGACCTCCTCTTCCGGATTTGAAGGGTATATTTAATGCAGTCTCAAGAGTTACATTATTCTCACCTTGAGAAATATCTTCATAACCCAGATCAACAAAAGTTTCTCTTTCGTTCATATTTACATCTTTAGTAACATATTTTATGACACCGGATTGAGAGCGACTTCCATATAATGTTCCTTGAGGTCCATTAAGCACCTCTACTCTTGCCATGTCATATAGATGAATATCAGGAGCACTTTGAGTACTTGTTACAGGCATTCCATCAAAGTATTGTGCAGAAGATGGTCCTATTGTTCCTAAGTTACCATTACCTCCATCTGAAACGCCTCTGACATAAAGGCTTCTCGCACCTCCTCTTCCACCCTCACCGTCTGATGATAGTGAAGGAACAAATAGCGTCAATTCATCAGCCATTGAAATATCTAATTCCTCTAAAACACTTGCTGAAATTACGTTTGTACTAGCAGCAACATCAGAAAGGGCTTCCTTCCTTTTATTTGCAGTAACAATAACATCTTCCATTAATGAATTCATATCTTCATTTGAATCTGAATCAACTGACTGTGAATAAAGCGCTGAACAAATAAGTGAAACGGACAGTATTAATATTTTGTTTTTATTTTTAAGCATAATTTTTCCCTCCCCAGAAAATTAATAGCTAAAGTTCTATATGCGAACAATACTTGCATTATTCGAACATTTAGATTAAGATATAACAATTAAATAGTCAATAAATATTCAATTTTTTACGCTCTTTTTTTATATATCCTTTATATATAAAATATAATTAAAAAACTTATGGAAAAAAAAGAGAAACTATCCACATTAGCTCAAGGTTTAAAAATATTAGGCTCTTTCAGTGAATCACAATCGATTCATACAATATCATCAATAGCAAAAATACATAGCATTTCTAGATCTTCAGCAAGAAGATATTTATTGACTTTAAATGAAGAAGGATATTTAAAATTTGATGGTAAAAAATTTTCACTTTCTGCAAAGATCTTAGACTATGCCTATAATTTTTTATCTATAAACAATATAAATACTGTAATTACGCCCTATTTAAAAGAACTTACTTCTAGAACAAATGAGCCTTGTGGAGTTGCTACACTTGATGGAACTGAGATTAAATATGTTGCTTGGAATAACTATAATTCTGTATGGCCATTTAGAATGAACTTAGAGATTGGGGCCAAGCTTCCTGCCTTTTGCACTTCTATGGGAAGGGTTCTTTTATCTTTATTAGATGATGACGATTTAGAATTATTATTTAAATCAATAAATATGCATCCTTTTACAAAACATACTCAGACAAAGTTAAACACTCTTAAAGATAATATAAGCTTTGCTGATAAAAATGGTTTTTCTATAATGCATCAAGAATTAGTTATTGGAATGACCAGTGTTGCAGTTCCAATAAACAATAAATCAAGTCCTAGCTCTTTGGCCTTGAACTTAAGCCTTGAATATGAAAAATATAGCGATCAACATATAGTTAATGAATTGGTGCCAGAAATGAAACATATTGCTTCTAAAATTTCTGAAGATATAAAACTTCATAAACCAATCAATTAAAAAAATATTGAAAAATATTCAGAATTTGTAATTTTTAAAACTTTAAGGAGAATTATGCAGTTAAATTACTTTAATAGACCCCATTTTGAAAACGGGGCAATAGAAAAAATATCTAAA
>ERZ802819.2019-NODE-2019-length-11870-cov-9.48379_pt1 | contig 11870 bp, 10 predicted proteins | sample MGYA00345647_ERZ802819 | MGnify/ENA primary metagenome ERZ802819 (study PRJEB30503, sample SAMEA104212355) | marine metagenome | biome: Westerlies Biome; feature: [SRF] surface water layer (ENVO:00010504) within the epipelagic zone...; material: water... | reverse complement strand
TGCCGCCAAGGCACCACCCGAGCCAAGCGCAGCGCCCGTTGCGGCTGCGATAGCCATCCATGCTCCGATGGGCAGGGTGGGTAGCTGCCAGGTGAGGATCCGAAGGCTGCCTCCCTTGCCGAGATTCAGCCCTGCGACCAGCAATGTGAGCAGCAAGGGTGACAGGCATGGAATCAGAAGCAGCCGTTGCAGCGGAGTCATGGGCGTCGTCCCTGCCAGCGGCTCTGTTCAGTCAGCGATTCGCCCAAACCGTCAAACAGGCGCATGACAAGAAAGTCGAGCATGTCGTCGAGGGATTCCGGTTGGGTGTACCAGGCTGGAATGGGCGGAGCAATCCTGGCTCCAGCTTCGGCAAGCGTTGTGAGATTGCGCAGATGAATCAGGTTCCATGGCATTTCCCTCGGGGCAATGACGAGGGGTCTGCCTTCCTTGAGGTGCACATCCGCGCTGCGCTCCAGCAGGTCTCCTGCCAGTCCAGCCGCCAGGCGCCCCACGGTTCCCATCGAGCAGGGGACAACCACCATTCCCCGCGTCACCACACTGCCACTGGCCACCACAGCGGCTTGATCATCCCAGCGATGGCAGATCAACTCGCCGGTTTGCACGTCGAGATGGTCACGCCAGAACCGTTGCTGCTGGTCGGGATCCACAGGGACAGCGATGCCCCGTTCAGCTCTCCAAACTTCGTGAGCTCCCCTGCTGACAATCACATGAACGCTGTGACCACCGCGAAGAAGCCATTGAATGCTTCGTTCCGCTAATTGTTGGGCGGACGCGCCGCTCACGCCGATCACGAAAGGAGAGATCATGCGTCTGACACGGCAACAGGCAAGGGGTCCTGTTCAGTGGACTGATCAGTGGGTACTACTTCCAGGTCGATCTGATTGCGCAATACGTCGACTTTCAGCACTTTGACCTTCACGAGGTCTCCAAGTTGATACACCCGTCGACTCCGCCGTCCCACCAGTCGATTCTGCCGAGAACGGTATTCATACCAGTCGTCATTCAACGAGCTGACGTGCACTAACCCTTCCACCATCGATGGCGGAATCTCGACGAAGAATCCATAACTTTGCACTCCACTAATCACACCGTTTTGCTCCTGATTCACCAAGGGCTCGGCGCTTCTGGCATGAGCCATCGCGATCATGTCCTTGCGTAGATCTGAAACCTGGCGTCGGCGCGTGTTGAGACGCTGAAGCATCCGTTCCCGGAACAGTTCTGCCAGTTTTTGATCCTGGGATGCGGTAAACAGCGGCCAGGTGATCTGATCACCAGCTCCCTGACGTCCGATCTCCACCTTGGTTTTATGACGCACGTTGGGACGGTCCTTTCCCTCATTCAGCAGTTGACACAGGACCTGTTGATTCAGGACATCGGCGTAATGGAGTGTCGGGCAACACCAGGGTGCTAGGGATTGAGACCAGAATGAACCATCAGTCTTGGGATTTTGGCTGTCTTGATCATCGGCCTGCATCTCTGACGCAACCTCAGTTTCAGACTCCGTGATCGCGTCATCAACTTGAACACCCGTTGCGGTCTCAGCAACATCAGCAAGTCGGTACATGGTGTCGGGCAGTGCCTGGCGAAGCTGCAGATTCAGAACGCGGCTGTACTGGCAACCGGCGACGGCCTTGGCGAGTTCGCCCGCAGAAGGCGTGCCGTCTTCGTCAAGCTCCAGCTGCACATCAAGCGCAACTGCAGCTTTAGCAACATCCGTCAGTGCTGAATCATCGGCAGGGGGAGCTTCAAGCAGCACAGCTGGAAGATTCAGGTTCTTGCAGTGATAACTCCACACACGGTGTGCCGTGCGCAGCAGCACTGCCATCAGGCATTCCGGAGCGGCAGCATTGAACGGTTCTGTCCAGTTGGTGCCATCACCATCAGGGGACAATTGATTTAAATCCCCCAGACTGTCGAGTTGCGGTTTGGGCAGGTCAAGTTCGATCAGGCCTGCAGACTTTTCGCACTCATGGGCGTTCCTGGCACAAAAAATCAGAGTCTCTAGTTGGTTGATCTGCTCTTTGATCGGTTTAAGGGACGCTGGGATCGCCCGCGATTTCGGTTTGCGATTGTCGAGAGCTGCCAGTTGTTCGTGTGTGAGTTCTGCAACTGGACGGATCTTGGTCAGGGAGAACTCCCAGTCTTTCCATTCACAGTCAGGGCCAATGTCCAGCCGCAGCGTGACTGCATCTTGAACCTCGCCGACGCGGAATGCGCTCGCCTTGGTCAGTGCCGGGCTCAGAAGCGGTATCCACTGCCGGCCAAGACAGATGCTTTCTGATTGGTTCAAGAGCCATTGGTCAAGACTGTTTCCTGGCGTTAGGCGTTCGGCCAACGCTGGCGCATGGACCCACAGGCGTGTCCCTCCTTCATGGGGAATGACATGGATGGCCGGTAAACAGACAGCCTCATCGTCAGACCAGGGCTTGAGAAGAAGAGCAGGTTGATCAGTGAGATCGTTCCTCTTCTTTGCTGCGGGTGACTTAAGCGAAGCTCGAGGTGGAGTGGGACGTTGATGGAGATTGGCTTTTGTCAACATCAGATCTCTGTCATCCTCCGCTCCTCCATTGAGAGGAAGAGAGCGAGCGACATGGCCCTGGGCCGAAAATTGCGCCACGGGGTAACGGTCTAGGACCACCTCCGCGACTGCCTCATCCGCTGAAGTCGTTGCGTAGCTCGCATCCTCAGCCGGTAGGTCGATGGCCGCAAGAAGACGATCATCGAGGGGAATGGCGATGAGTTTCTCTTCTTGTTGTTCAACAGTGGCCAGAAGACTTGTTGTGGCCCGTTCGAGAATGCATTGCACACCTCCCTCAGGTGAACGGCGGCGGCCGCCTTCCCGGGTGATGCGCACGAGCACGCGATCACCGTTCCAAGCGTGATTCAACTGATGATCGCGGATGTAAATGTCATCACCACCGTCATCTCGGATGGCGAAACAAAAACCCTTGGTGCTGCATCGAAGCCGGGCTTGCACCAAATCATCGGTGATGCATTTGTGAATGCCACCGCTTTCATCCGTGTTCAGGATTCCAAGGCGCGTGAGGGCTTCTAAAGCCAATCCAAGAGTGTGTTTCTCTGTTCGATTGCTCAAACGGAGGATCTTCTCGAGCTTTGTCGTTTCCAGGGTTCCATCGGAAGGAACCTGGTCGAGTAGATCAGCAACCGTGAATTTCATCAGAACGGATTCGGAAACCGGCCTTCAGGTCCGGGAGGAGGACAAAACGGGTGCGCAAGCAGCAGAGGGACCGCGCAACCACTTAATCCACCCGATCTTACGAGCCGATGCCTTGACGGGATGTGATTCAGTCCTGTTCTGGAAGGACACCGGACTCAGTATTGAGCTTCGGCCAAAGAAGGCGGAGTCCGATGACCAGAAACCCGATGGATGCCGACAGCTGGATCCAGTCAGCAGGAATGATCGCCGAGAGAGATCCCCCAGCAACAGCCCCGATCAGGCTGGCGATCACAAGGGCGCTCGATGATCCCAGGAAGACGGCAAGCGGTCGGTCCGAGGTCCCGCTGATTGCCACGGTCGCCAGCTGCGTCTTGTCTCCGAGCTCAGCCAGAAACACAGTGACGAAGGTTGAGAGCAGCAGCGTGAGATTCATCGTTGAGTTGGTTGGATTGGGCTGAGAGTCGACCGGGTCGCTCAGAGGAGATGGTCCCCTAGGACTGATCGCAGCGCCTGGGATCCGAGCCATAGTCCGAGCCCCACCATCAGCAGCCCTGCCATTTGTTCCAGGCGTTCGGGTTGCAGAACTGAGGAAAGCCAGCGTCCCACCAGCACGCCGACCAGGCTTGAGCAGATCAGAGCCAGAGCGGCACCACCAAAAACCAGCCACGGTTGTCCGGATTCTGCAGAGAGCAGCAACGTCGCCAACTGCGTCTTGTCCCCAAGTTCCGCCAGGAACACGGTGGAGAAGGTACTGACCAGAACGGTTGTGAATCCTGGACGCTGAGAGCTTCCGGCGTCGGTCATCGCAATGGAGGCGTGGATCGAATCAGTCGTTCGAACTTACGCAGTTCCAGACTGCGTCCACCATGAACCGACCGAATCTGCTGGCGGCAGCAGGAGATGGCGAAGGCATCAGCATGGTCTTTGGGAACGTCGAAGAGGCTGCAGAGGCTGGCGACACGACAGAAATCTGGGCGTTCTTCGTAGATGCGACATCGCCTGGCACCACTGTCGAAGTGAATGCACCACCCATCGGCCCCCACCATGGCGAGGTATTGGCTCTGCTGTTCAGGTGTCAGTGCCTCGATCGCTTCCTGACGTTCCTCTGGGGCCAGCCTGCAGCAGGCTCCGCAGTGCTGGAGGCAGGCCCAGTGCAGGGAATGGCGACTCATGATGACAATCCGTGGTTGGTTGTGTTCTGTCCGGGCTGTGACAAGCCATCACAGAGGCCAGCCCGGTTTGAATTGTTTCTGGCGGAAGGCTCGTAACCTAGTTTCGGCAAACTGTTGCTTACCTGTTTCAACCCATGGGAATCGATTTCCACCTGATCGCCAATTTCGGCGCACTGGCCTTGATCACCCTGGCTGGACCAGCAGTGATCTTCATCCTCTTCTATCGCCGCGGCGCACTCTGACGATTGAGCTTGCTCAATCCGTGATACACCGGATCCCTGCACACCAGGCGACCGGTGTAGGAAGCAAGAACAGCCGCCAGCACCACGCCTGCGAACAACTGCTGATCACCGGCAAGCCGCCAGGCGAAAATGATGGAGACCAGGGGGAGTTGAGTCGCGCCTGATAGGCCTGCAGCGAGACCCAGTCCGATCCCCAATTGACCGCTGTATCCCACGCTGCTGCAGATGGTGTAACCCAGCACGGCTCCGAAGGACAGTGAGGGATCAATCAGGCCTCCAGGCACTCCAGGGCTGAGAGCCAGCATCGGACCGATCATGCGCACGGCGGTGATCCAGAGACTGGTGAGGCCTGCGGTCAAGTGATTACCCTCGCGAACCGGATCAGGCATGCCCTGCTCGATCAGCTGTCGCACCAGGGATTCTCCGTCTGATGTCGATGTTCCCCAACTCATCAAAGCCAGCAGGCTGAGACCTCCCCCCAGGTAGAGACCTGTTTGTAGTGGCCAGCGTTTCACTGATTCCGAAAGTGTCCTGGTCAGCCAGACCAGTCCCCTGTTGAACAGCCCTCCAAAAAGTCCTGCAACGAGTCCAACCGGGATCGCCATCATCAGTTGCTCCATCTCGGGAGTTACAACGTTGAGAACGCCGAGGCCGAACATCGGTTGCCCGCCGATGTTCGATAGTCCTGCTGCTGCAACGCTGATCACAAGAGCCGGCCAGATCGTCACGATGGCGTAATCGGCCGTGAGCTCTTCCAGCATGAAAACGGCTCCGAGCAGAGGTGTGTTGAACCCGCCGGCTAGGCCGGCTCCTCCCCCAATGGCCACCATCTGACGCTCGCTCAGCGACGGCAGCCATCCCTTGAAACGCTGATGGAAGGCCCTGGCCACCGCGGCACCGAACTGCACAACAGGCCCTTCCCTTCCCAGAGGAAACATGGCCACGGTGGCGATTGACCAGAGGATGCCGCGTTGCACCGTGCCTGGAGCGGCCATGGCCCTTGGCAGCAGGGACGGATCCTTCAATCCATTCATCGTGGATGGAATTCCAGACCCTGCTCCCTCATGCCATGGACCTCGCTGCAGCAGAAGCAAGACCGGCATCACGACCAGTGGCGCCAGCGCCACAAGAATGCCGGGCAGAGTCCACGGGCTCGATGCGTCCGTTGGCATGAGTGCGTAGAACTGCTCCTGAACGCGATCCACCAGATTGAGCGGCAGGCAAGCGATGCCGATCAGAACGCCAACGATCACCAGGCCAATGAAATGACGGGCTAAGCCTTCGATCCGGCTTTGTGAAGGCAGCATCCCTGGAATCAGGGCAACGTCCTGGCGACTGTCCGGACTCATGGGCAAAGGCCAAGACCTATGCAGGCCTCTTGTAGTAATTCCGCAACGTAGGGGTGTCGGGCTCGGCTGTCGTCGCTTTCCAGCACACCGTTGTCGTTGATCCTGCAGATCATGGACTCGCCGGCCGAATTCAGCAGTTTCAGGCTGTTCTCCCCAAGACGCTGCATCCTGTAAATCCCAGAACCTCGCTGGACTTCCATTTCGGGATGGTGAGCTCGCAGGGCCTGGATATCAAGCTGAAACCGGGTTTCCCCTCTCCAGTGGTTTTGGGTGACCCGGTAGGCCAGATCAATCGTCTGGGCAAGTGTTGCGGTGGCTGGCCAGCGCCAGAAGATGGCCTGTCGCTCCGTTCCGTTCTGCTCAAGCGTCAGGCGTCGATGCCCACCGCGCAGGAAGTGTTGATCTGTCACCCGACATCCCCTCGACCAGAACAGCGGTTTGGGATGGCCTGCTCCGAAGGGTTCCAGCTTCTGCAGACCTGCCCAGAGGTCATGGTTGATTTCTTCCAGCGTCAGAAGAGCTTCAGGCTCCACGAGCAAACCCTGCCCTCTCTGATCGATCCAGGCTGTGGCCAGTTGGTTGAGCTCTTCGTGTAACTCCGTCACGGCCGATGCCTGAACCGTGAAGCCTCCCGCGGCGGGATGTCCGCCAAAGCGTTCGAGCAGATGGCCGCAGTGCCGCAGAGCTTCATCCACCGCGAAACCCTCAGGGGCACGGACGGATGCCCGCATCAATCCTTCTCCATCCGCTGCCAAAAGGGCCGCCGGCCTTTGGTAACGCTCCACCAAACGGGCGGCCACGATCCCAATCACCCCATGATGCCAATGGCTCTGGGCCAACAGAACGAAGGACGGTAGGGGCGATGGGTCGCTCTCCAACAACGCAATGGCTTCCGCTTCGATCGCATCGCAGAGGTCTCTGCGTTGACGGTTGAGGACGTCGCAGCGGCGTCCCAGTTCATAGGCCTGGTTCTGATCCTCCGCGGTGAGGAGGTCGACCACCAGAACCGGATCACCAATGCGGCCGACGGCATTGATCCTGGGTGCCAGCTGGAAACCGATGTCATCGGCGACAAGGGGGCGATCACCCAGTCCAGCCAGCTGCTGCAGGGCCTGCACACCCGGACAGCTGCTGCGGTGAAGGTGCTTCAAACCTTCTTTCAGCAGACTGCGGTTGGCCCCTGTCAGGGGTGCCATATCGGCCACGGTGCCGATGCAGAACAGATCCCGGGAGTTGGCAATCGCTTCGGGCCTGTTCATCTCTAACGCCAGAGTGCGGGCCACGATGTAAGCGAGACCAACGCCCGCAAGACTTCGATACGGCGATTTTTCAGGAGTTGTGGCCGGATGGATCAGGGCCATGGCTTTCGGCTGCTGATCCGGAAGGGTGTGGTGGTCCGTGAGGATCACATCCACCTCGAGATCTTCAGCGCGCTCCAGTGCTTCTTTCGCGGCCACTCCGTTGTCGACCGTGATCAAAAGTCTGATCCCCTCTGCATGGAGCTGTTCCACCATCCCTGGGTTCAACCCATACCCGTCATCCATTCGGCTTGGAATCGCCGCCTTGGGTCGGGCACCAAGACAGCGGAAGGCTCGCAGGAGCAGGGCGGTGCTGGTCATGCCGTCGGCGTCGTAATCACCGCAAACGGCCAGAGCCTCCCCCGACTCGCACGCCGTCTTAAGGCGTGCAAGCGCCGGGGCGAGCTGGGGGAAGTGGTCGTGGGGAGCCGGCGGGTCCTGATCGCTCAGGAGAGCCTCCACGTCCTCTGTTGTTAAAAGGCCGCGCCGATAAAGGACAGCTCTGAGCGGTTGGGGTAAAGCAGCGCGATCAAGGGGGATGCCATCGATGGGCCGCGGCAGGCGCCACTGCTGCTGTCGGGCGACCTCAACCATCCCTCATCTCCGATGGACGCATTGTGGGGGGTTCCGCCACCGATGGTGTTCCATCAGGCTGAACCCATGCTGAATCGCTGCAATGTCTCAACTGCAAGCCGTCTTTTGGGATGTGGACGGAACGCTTGCTGATACGGAGATGTCCGGCCATCGGGTGGCTTACAACCGTGCCTTCGCCGAGCTGGGTGTCGACTGGAACTGGGACCCTGCCCTGTATGCCGAGCTCTTGACCATTCCCGGGGGAACCAAGCGCATGCAGCGGTTTGCGGAGATGAGCTCTGTATCTCTGACACCGGACCTGCTCCAACGGTTACGCGAGGCCAAGCAGCGTCACTACCTCGCCTTGATTCGCTCCGGTGCCGTGCAGTGGCGACCAGGAGTGCTGCGGCTTCTCAAGGACCTTCAGCAGGCCGGTGTCCAGCAGTGGATCGTCACCAGCAGCGGACTTGCGTCCGTTCAGGCTCTTCTCGAGGTTCTGAACGGTTTCAGCGCAGGCCCTTTCTGCGGTTGGGTGACAGCGGACGATGTCCGTTGTTCAAAACCTGATCCAGAGCCCTATCTTCTTGCTCTGCGACGCAGTGGTGTCGATCCAGATTGCGCGATTGCCTTGGAAGACTCAGCACCCGGCTTGCGTTCGGCTCGTGCAGCGGGACTGCCTTGCTTGCTGACTCCATCCCCTTGGGACTCTGCACTGCCGATGGAGAATCACCATGCCACGGCAGTTTTGGATCACTTTGGAGCTGAAACCTCGTGCCGGATCTTCAGTGGGCCCCCTTGTGAAGGCGGCCGGGTCACGCTGAAGTATTTGGAGATGCTTCTTGATCTGGGTCAGGGATGACGCTGCAAGACACGCGATACGACCGGTTTCAGCGTCGGGTGGGAACCCATCTGTCCCAGGCGCTGGTTGGTTCTTGGCGTCGCAGGAGTGTGGGACTTCTGTCTTTGCTGTTCGGTTTCATCGTGGGCAGCAACGTCACCATGTACTGGTTTCAGAAATCGGGTCAGCAACGGCCCTTTGCCGTTCTGATGGTGGTTCTGGTTCTGGAAATGCAAGTGAGGCTGAGGAGCCGGGTCCGAATCGACCAATGGCCTCTGAGTTGGCTGGCTCTCGACAATCTGAGGATTGGAACCGTTTACGCCGTTGTGTTTGAGGCTTTCAAGCTTGGATCTTGACCGTCGGCCGCCAGCACCACTCGGGGGGGATGCCCTGCTTGAGCTGTTGGGTTGGCCCAATCCCGAGGGTTGGTGGCACCACTGGCAGGCCCGTGGTGGTGTGAACTTGGTGCGGGATCGTTGGTCCGTTCCTGTCGATGACGCCTGGATCGCGTCCCTGGCTCTTCCCCTGCTCACCAGAGTCGAACAAGCCCATGTCGAGGATGGTCTGAAGCTGATCGGTGTCAGTGCCCTGCCGGGTTGTGGCAAGACCACCCTTTGCAGCTGGATCAAACATGCTTCCGACCATCTCGGCTGGTCGGTGGAGCATTTATCGATCGATGATTTCTACTGGCCTGCAGACGAACTGGAACGCAGCATGGCCGGTAACCCTTGGGGGGTGCCCCGGGCTCTGCCTGGCAGTCATGACCTCATCGGTATGGAACGTTCTCTGCAGACTTGGTTGCAAGGGGGCTGTCTGCAAGCTCCGCGGTTTGATAAATCCCTTCGGGGAGGACGTGGTGACCGTTGCGGTTCATCCATTTCCAAGCCACGGGTGGTGTTGCTGGAGGGATGGTTCCTCGGTGCGGTTGTTGGTGAGGAAGGAAATGACGCAATGGAGCACTCCCTGACGCCAGCCGAACGACAGTGGCGTCCCCAAGCACTCAGGCAACTCAGGGAGTACGCGTCAATCTGGTCCATGCTCGATGAGCTCTGGCATCTGCGCATCGAAAACATTGATGCTTCCGCGCGTTGGAAGCGTCAGCAGTTGAACACCCTCTTTGAAAGCACCGGAGTGAGCTTTGCTGAGAACGACCTCTCCGGGTTCAATCGAATGGTTGAGGCGGCTCTGCCAAAAAGTTGTCTTAACTGGATTCCTGGAGCCACGATCATTGTGGACCTCACGAGCGAAAGAGCCGTTCGTGAAGTCCGTTTCAGCTGACTCAGCTTTCGGAGTCGTCGGTTTCCGCCACGGGATAGACGAAACCTTGAGCACGACCGCTCAGAACGGATTTGCCGATGGAAAGAGCCCTTTGCGCTGCAGTTGCAGCCTTGGCTTTCCAGACGGCATGCCGTTGGTTGCGCTTGCTCTTCGAGGTTTTCTTCTTCGGGACGGCCATCTCGGGCTGATCACTGCCAAACAGACATGATCCACTTTCGAGAGCCCCCACGTCAAATCGCTAGTCTTGACTTAACGCAATAGCGGTGTGAGCCCAGAGCAGAAGAGTCAGTCGCAGCCGGGTCCTGATGCCCAGAGGTCGATCGGAACGGATCAACCGAGCAATCCATTTTCTCGCTTCCGTTCAGAACCACCTCCGAGTTACAGCGCATTGCTGAAGCAGATCTCCTCCGGGAAGGTCAAAGAGCTGCAGTTGGTACCGGCCCGTCGTGAGGTGATCGTCACCTACCCCGACGGACGCAGCGCGACGGTGGCAATCCTGGCCAATGATCAACAAATTCTGCGAACCGCAGAGGCTGCTGGGACTCCCCTCCTCGTCAAGGATGTCCGGCAGGAACAGGCCCTGGCCGGGCTGGTCGGCAATCTGGCCCTGATCGTGCTGATCGTTGTTGGACTGTCGTTCCTGCTGAGACGATCGGCCCAGGTGGCCAACAAGGCGATGGGCTTTGGTCGCACCCAGGCGCGTACCAATCCACAGAGCGATGTGACTGTGCGCTTTGAAGATGTGGCCGGGATCGCAGAAGCCAAAGACGAGCTTCAGGAGGTTGTGACCTTCCTCAAGCAACCGGAGACGTTTATTCAGTTGGGAGCGCGTATTCCCCGCGGAGTCCTGCTGGTCGGCCCTCCTGGCACCGGCAAGACCCTGCTGGCGAAAGCCATTGCCGGGGAAGCTGGTGTTCCATTTTTCTCACTTGCAGCCTCCGAATTCGTTGAGTTGTTCGTGGGTGTGGGTGCCAGCCGCGTTCGCGATCTGTTCCGCAAAGCCAAGGAGAAGTCTCCTTGCATCGTGTTCATCGACGAGATCGATGCTGTCGGCCGTCAGAGAGGTGCAGGGATTGGTGGAGGGAACGATGAGCGGGAGCAGACGCTGAATCAGCTGCTCACTGAAATGGATGGGTTCGCTGATAACTCCGGCGTCATTCTTCTGGCGGCCACCAACCGTGCCGACGTCCTTGATACAGCCTTGATGCGTCCCGGGCGATTCGACCGCAGGATTGCCGTTGGACTGCCGGATCGCAAAGGGCGCGAGGCGATTCTTGCTGTTCATGCTCGTACCAGGCCTTTGGCTGAAGAGGTGTCCTTGGCGGACTGGGCCCGACGCACGCCTGGTTTCTCCGGTGCTGACCTGGCCAATCTGCTGAATGAAGCGGCCATCCTCACGGCCCGCCATCAGTCGACAACCCTCGGCAACAAGGAGCTGGAAATGGCTCTTGAGCGGATCACCATGGGGCTAACAGCTGCCCCACTCCAGGATGGTGCCAAGAAGCGATTGATTGCTTACCACGAAATCGGTCATGCGCTGGTTGCAGCATTGACGCCCCATGCCGATCCCGTCGACAAAGTCACGCTTCTTCCTCGTAGTGGTGGTGTGGGCGGATTTACGCGCTTTTTCCCTGATGAGGAAGTGCTTGATTCCGGGTTGGTCAGCCGTGCCTACCTCCAGGCCCGTTTGGTGATGGCTCTTGGAGGCCGTGCAGCAGAGATTGTTGTGTTTGGAGCATCCGAGGTCACCCAAGGTGCCAGCGGTGATCTTCAGATGGTGTCGCAACTTGCACGGGAGATGGTGACCCGGTTCGGATTTTCAGATCTGGGTCCTGTCGCCCTCGAGGGACAGGGCCAGGAGGTGTTCTTGGGCCGAGATCTGATTCATCACCGGCCGTCTTCGAGCGAACGACGCGGCGGAGCGGTTTACCACCGAGTT
>ERZ802819.2016-NODE-2016-length-11879-cov-6.90392_pt1 | contig 11879 bp, 10 predicted proteins | sample MGYA00345647_ERZ802819 | MGnify/ENA primary metagenome ERZ802819 (study PRJEB30503, sample SAMEA104212355) | marine metagenome | biome: Westerlies Biome; feature: [SRF] surface water layer (ENVO:00010504) within the epipelagic zone...; material: water... | reverse complement strand
TTAAAAAGCCAAAGGCAGCAATGACCGAAACGATCTCAAGAATTTGATCTTTTGAAAAGAACTCTAACAACTTATCAAAATTTTCTTTTTTAGCACCATTTGGAGATTGACCAGATAAAAACGCCAAATCTAAAACTGCTCTCTCCTTTTCAGAATATTTTTCGCTTGTTGAGTATTTTAAAATATCAGCTATTTTTTCCGTATCGGCTCCTGCTCTTTCAGCGCCGTGTGAAGTGTGAGATTGACAGTATTTGCATCCTGAACTCAAGCTAGACGCCAAAGCTATAAGTTGCTTGGTTTCTAGATCTATTTCCGAATTCTTAAAAACTGCAGATATTAGACTAGAAAAAGAATTCAATAATTCCGGCTTTTCTGCCATTGCTAAATAAGCATTTGGCAGATAACCCATTTGACTCTCTACAAGCTTGAAAAGCTCTTCAAATTCAGGAAACTCTTCTCTGTTTTTTCCGCCAATAAAAGTGTAAGTCATAATTTTTTATAAAGTTTGCAAAGTATAGATTATATAAATCTCTCTTGTTAAGTGCTGTCGTAAAGAACTTCTTTGGGTGTTTTTTGATTAATTAAATTTGAAAAAATTAAAGAGAGAACGCCTATGATTGCAACTGAAGTGATGATTCCTACAAACCAAATATTCAAATAAATTTGTGGTTCAATCTCAAAAATATTCTTTTCTAAAAAGTATGTAGTGGTTTGGGCAAGCAGGCTTCCCAAAAATCCGGCTATTAGAGCAAGACTCAAGAATTCTAAAAAAGAGTTTCTTTGCAATAATTTACTTGAAGCCCCTATGGTTTTAAGAATTGCGGCTTGTTTTTCTCTTTGCTTAAAACTTTCTTGTACTGTAGCAATCAATAAAAAAATTGAAGAAACAACTGTTAAACCTAAAATTAATTTAAATGCTTCCGAAACTTTGGTGATGATCCCCTGTATCTCTGCAATTAGCTCAGTTAAGGAAATAATAGAAACTGTTGGAAATCTTTTAAGAAATTCAGATGAAAAATTTTCTTTTTCTGGCGAAACAAAGAAAGAAGTAATATAAGTCGAAATATTATTTTCATAATCATCTTTAAACCCAATTGCAAAAAAATTAGGACTGAAATTTTCCCAATTTACTTCTCTAACACTTTGTATGTAAGTCTCCACAAGTCTTCCGGAAATTTCTATTGAAATTTGATCATTGAGTTTCAAGTTATACCTTTCTGAAATTTCACTAGAAATTGAAATACCATTCTTAATATCTCCAAACCAAGCACCCTCAACTATTTTATTTCCTTCAGGTAAGTTATTCATCCAAGTGAAATTAAATGTTCTATCAATAATTTCGTCTTCTTGTTTTGGATTTTTCCTAAAAAACCTTGCGCTTGTAACAGGATAAATTTGTTCCGTTTTTATTTCGTTTGCCTTAAGAAAACCTAAAAAATCTGGAATTTCTGCTTCTGTGATATTGATTGCAAAATTATTTGGGGCTGTTTCTGGTAAAGAAGTTTTCCAGGCATTTATTAAATTGGACGACGCAGAAAAAGCGATTAAGCTTATTGCGATAGAAAGCGTTAAAGAAATAATTTGCAAACTGTTAGAAAATTTTCTTCGATTTAATTCAAAGAAAATCATCTTAATTGGTTTCAAAGGATTAAGACTTTCTGGTTTTATTATTGAAAAAACAAAGAAAACCAATCCAAAAATAAATAACACTAGCGCTAAAATCAAAAAGAAAATAATGTTAGTAAGTAATATATTCTGTGTGAAAAAAATCAATAATAGATAGAAAAATATCAAGCCCAAACTTGCATTCATTAGGATTTTAAAAATTGATAAATTTTCAAATTCTGATTTTCTCAATATTTCGTTAGGTGGCACTTTAAAAAGCCTGCTCAAAATAGGATAGGAAAAAACTAATAAACAAAAAAACACAATGGCGCCCGAGACAAAGTAAGGCTGGAAGCCTGCCGGTGGAAAATTTGTTGGAAAATAATCCTTTAAAAGAAAAACAAAATTTAATTGAATCAGCCACCCTACCAATATCCCGGATAAGGTTGCTACTAATCCTATCAAAGCAAAAATAGATAAATAGGTGAATCTGATATTTTTAGGAGACAAACCTAAGGCTTTTAAGATAGCTACATAACTTACGTGTTTTCTTATAAATTGCAGTGTACAAATGGAAACTGTTAGAGATGCAATAATGATTGAAAGAAATGCTCCAAGTAAGAAAAAGTTTGAAGCTCTTGAGAATGATTGACCCAATGGAGTCGACTCGTTGTTAAAAAAGACTATTTCATCGCCAGGTTTTTTAATATTTTGAAAATGATTTTCTAAAATTTCTAAGTTTTTTGGTTCTGCTTTAAAAAGGTACATGTACCTTACCCGCGAACCAGGCTTTATAACGTTGGTTTCTTCAAGATCAAGAGAGTTAATAATAGCTCTGGGAGCAAACGCAAAGGAACTTGAACCTCTATCTGGTTCGTTCACAATGGTATTTGAAAGAAGGAAATCTCTATCACCCAAAGAGATATTTTTACCTATTTCCACGCCTAAAAAATCTAAAATTCTTTTATCGAGCCAAATTTCTCCTCTTTTTGGAGGCGCGGAAACAAAATAATTGCTAATAGCATTATTTAATTCTATTTCTCCTTCGAGAGGGTAATTTACGTCAACACTCTTAACTGTTGCTAATCTAAATTCGTCTCCGAATGATAAAACTGACCCGAACACATAAATTTTAGATAAATCAAAATCTATTTTTGGTATCAAGGATTCATCTAACTCATAACTTGATTCAAATTTTAAATCTCCGCCAAGAAATTCTTTTGATTCTGCATCGAGGGATTTTTGTAATCGATCAGAAAATAAAGCAATCGAAGAGAGTATTCCAATTGCAACGGTTAATGACATCAACATAATTATCATTTGACCTGATTTAATTTCTCTAAAGAAAATTCTTGTAGCCAAGAAAAAAAGCGTCATTTTACTTTTCCATCAACCAGTTCTAATTCTCGATCACATTTGGCAGCAAGTTGTTTGTCATGTGTTACAACAATTAGCGCACTCGAAGATTCTTTGTAAGAATCAAAGAGCAGATCCATAACCAATTGACTATTTTTTGAATCTAAGTTGCCTGTTGGCTCATCGCAAAATAATACTTTTGCTTCGCAAGCAAAAGCCCTGGCAATTGCTACTCTTTGTTGTTCTCCACCAGAAAGTTGCTTAGGGTAATGACTAATTCGGTCGAGAAGATCAACTTTTTTTAAAAAATTTATAGCTACATCTTTTGCTTTATTTTTTGCCTTTAATTCTAAAGGCAGCATCACATTTTCTAATGCAGTGAGCCCAGGCAATAGTTCAAAATTTTGGAATACAAAAGCAACTGAGTCTTTTCTGACCATTGCTCTTTTTTCTTCTGACAGCGCGTGTAGCGGTTCATTATCTAAAAAAACTTCTCCTGATGAAGGAAGATCCAAACCAGCTAGAATGCTTAACAAGGTTGACTTTCCTGAGCCAGATGGGCCAGTAATAGCAATTGAAGATGACTCCTCAACCTCGATGTTAATATCAGACAGAATATCTAATTTTTCTTTATTGAAAAGGATTTGTTTAGATAAATTCCGTGTTTTAATTATCATATGTCAAAAATTTTTGGGTTTTTAAAAAAAGTAATTTTTTATTATTTAATTATTTTTTCCTTTACTAATATTATCATCGCTGAAGAGGAGACGCTTCTAATTCTGGGCGATAGCATTAGTGCTGGATACGGCATAAATCAAAAAGATAATTGGGTTTCGATGCTACAAAGTAAATTTAACAACGATGGAACATCTATCAAATTAATTAACTCAAGTGTGTCCGGAGATACGACTTCGGGTGGATTGCAAAGATTAAGAAGGGATTTGCAAAAGTTTGATCCTGATTATGTATTAATTGAATTAGGCGGTAACGATGCATTAAGAGGTTATCCGATAAAAAGGATTAAAGATAATCTACAAACAATGATCGCTTTAATAAAAAGTAATAATTCAAAAGCTTTGCTTATGCAGATTAGGATCCCTCCAAATTATGGACAGAAATACACCCTTGCTTTTGAGAGGATTTATTTAGAATTAGCTTCGTCTGAAGAGATATATTTTCTTCCTTTCATGTTAGAAAATGTTGGGCTAAATCCTGATTTAATGCAGCCTGACGGTATTCATCCCAACGCAAAAGCTCAACCGTTGATCGCGAAAGATATGAAAAAAAATCTAGATAACCTTTTACTTTTTAAGTAATCGAATCAGTCCTTCTTGCACGGCGGAAGCTACTAAAATTCCATCTTGAGTATAAATACTACCTCTATTAAAACCATTAGCATTGCTTGCGCTTGGACTATCAAGGGCATACAAAAGCCATTCATCAGCTCTAAATTTCCTGTGGAACCACATAGCATGATCCAGGCTCGCTGCTTGAATAGCTCGATTGTAACTTCCCCATCCAACGGCATGAGGTTTTTGACTAGTACCCATTAAACCCATATCAGATGCGTAAGCCAGGACAGCCTGATGCACCAAAATATCATCTGATAATTTTCCTACTGCCCTAATCCACATATTTTTAATTGGAGGTCCTTTTTCTCCTGAGAAAGGATCCCATGGCTCAACGTTTCTAATTTCTATTGGCTTTTCTCTTAAGAAGGCGTCTAACATTTCTTTTGGAACTTTTCCTTTTGCTTCCTCCCTAACCTCTGCATCACTTTTAAGTTCTTCAGGTCCTGGGACATCGGGCATTTCAAATTGATGTTCTAAGCCTTCTTCTTCAACCTTAAAAGAAACCGACATGTTAAAAATAATTTCGCCGTTCTGGATTGCGTTAACGGTTCTAGTTGTAAAACTTTTTCCATTTCTTATTCTTTCGACATTATAAAGAATCGGCATATCCACTCTTCCGGGTCTTAAAAAATACGCATGAAGGGAGTGAGCTATTCTTGAACTTTCAACTGTTTGACTTGCAGCACTAAGTGCTTGACCAATTACCTGTCCACCAAACACTCTTCCCCAAGAAGTTTTTTCACTTTGTCCGCGAAATAAATTTTCTTCAAACTTCTCAAGTGCTAATGTTTTAACAAGTCCATCTAAGAGCTTTTGATTTGGCATATTCAGTCCTTTATTGAGTGATCAACGGTTTTTGCAGGCGAATCAGTAGCAGGTTTACCCACTGCAACAGCTGGAACTCCAGCTACAGTTGTATTCATCTTAACGTCTTCAAGGACAACACTTCCTGCAGCTACCTTGGCTCCTTCTCCTATTTCAACATTTCCTATGATTTTTGCTCCTGCACTAATTAACACCCCTTTTCTAACTTTTGGATGACGATCACCAGTTATTTTTCCTGTACCGCCAAGAGTTACATCTTGAAATATAGAAACATCGTCTTCTACTACACTAGTTTCGCCAATCACAATTCCAGTGGCATGATCCAACATGACTCCGTTTCCGATTGAAGCAGAGGGATGAATATCAACACCATAATTTTTAGAGGATTGGCTTTGAAGATATAAAGCCATGAAGGTCTTTTTTGAATTTATAAATTTACTAGCGGCGCGATGAGATTGCAAAGCTAAGAATCCTTTTGAAAACAATAGTGTCATTAAAAATCCGGTAGCGGCAGGATCTCTTTTCTTCACTGCTAAAAGATCTTTGATTACCCCAGCTATAATTTCTTCGTCAGAAAAAGTTTTTTCTAGTTCCTGGAATAAATAGTCTTGACTAAAGCCGTTTTGATTTTCAACGTAAGCCAAATCTTGAGAAAGCTTAAAAGAAAGCGCAGAGCCTAAAGTTTCAAAAGGTTCTATGTAGGCATCTAAAAAAACTGATGCATCTTCATCAGTTTTTTTGAAAGTAGTAGCTTCGTCTTTAATTTCAGACCAGATTTCTAAAGATTTCATTTTTTTAAATTTAGATTAAAAATTCTAAGTTAAGTTTACTTTAAGAAGCAGATAAATTCTTGCTGTCTCTTTTAAAAAGGGGATAATAAACTCTTTTCATGGCTACTACATATAATAATTTTTCTGATTCCACTCCTGACATAAAAGTTAATGTTGGGAACACTTTTGGTTTTGATGCCGATTTTGAAGTTCCAGCTTTTGCAGATTCTAATGAATACGTTCCAGCAGTTGATGAAGCTTATTGCTTTGATCGATCTACGACTCTTTCTATTTTGGCTGGCTTTTCAAACAACAGACGTGTCATGGTTCAAGGTTTGCATGGTTCTGGAAAATCAACTCATATAGAACAAGTTGCAGCCCGTTTAAATTGGCCTTGCATAAGAATTAATTTAGACAGTCATATCAGCCGTTTAGATTTACTCGGCAAGGACGCAATTGTTATTGAAAAAGATAAACAAGTTACAAAATTTCAAGAAGGCATTTTGCCCTGGGCAATTCAAAATCCAACTGCCTTGGTTTTTGATGAATATGACGCTGGAAGACCTGACGTTATGTTTGTAATACAAAGAGTTTTAGAAGTTGACGGAAAATTAACTTTGCTAGATCAAAATAGGGTTTTAACGCCCAATCCATTTTTTAGATTGTTTGCTACAGCCAATACTGTGGGGTTAGGAGATAGTACTGGCCTTTATCATGGAACTCAACAAATAAACCAAGGTCAAATGGATAGATGGCAAATAGTATCTTGTCTTAATTACTTATCAGTTGAGTTAGAAACTAAAGTGGTGCTATCCAAGGTTCCAGAACTTAATAATAAGAAGGGAAGTGAAGTAATAAAAAATATGATTGAGTTAGCAAATTTAACTAGAGAAGGTTTTAAAAATGGAGATATTTCAAATTTGATGTCACCTAGGACGGTAATTAGTTGGGCTGAAAATTATCAAATCTTTTCTGATTTAGCTTCTTCTTTTGAATTAAGCTTTTTGAATAAATGTGATGAAACTGAAAAACCAATTATTTCAGAATATTTACAAAGATGTTTTGACATTGAAATTGATGACTCAGTTTCGAACTTAGTAGATCAGGATTGAACGACAAGTCTAAAGAACAAGTTGTTAAAGATGCCCTTTCTTCTTCGACAAGGGCAATTTCTCAAAAAAAAGAGCTTGAAATTACTTTTGGAATGGATTCTCTTTCAGGAAACTCTATTCCTAAGGTTTCCTCTTCTAAAAAAGATTTAATAGCATCTAGGGGAAAGGCAGATAAAATCGCTCTGAAAGAAAAATATTCTTTCGAAAAGCCAAATAAAATAACTGGCATCCAGGAACTAGATCAAATTCTCTTTGAACAAAACGATATCAGATTAGATATCTTGGGTTCCTTGCAATTTGCAGGTGTAAAAAAGAATTTGCACAAAAATTTTCTAGATTCTCTTGAAAGTTTTGCTCCAGAAACTACTTACGAAAACACTAGCAAAGCTCTTCAAATATGGTTGAAAAAAAACCTTTTAGATATTAGTTTGACAGAAAAAGAAAAAGCTCTCGTAGAGCCTTTTAAAAAAGATTTAAGCGCACTAGAAAGAAAATACATACCGAAAGTTAAAGAAGTCCTTGATGAAAAAGAAGATTATTTAAATCAAATTCAGCTTATTTTAGAAGAATTGGAAATTTCTTTTGATGAAGAAGAAATGGAAGAGGAAGAATCAAATTCCGATCAGGAAGATCAGGATGAATCAAATAATGAAGATGAACAGGATGAAGATCAGTCGGAAGAAGAATCATCCTCAGAACAACAAGAAGCAGAAGCGGAATCTTCAGAAGAATATGATGTAGAAGATGGAGAAACAGAAGAGACAGAAGAAGAATGGTTAGAAAATAGAACAAAACTTGAAGAACTGCTTGGACAAGCAAGAGAATCAGAATATAAAGTTTTTTCTAGAGACTACGATGAAGTGATTGATGCGGAGGATTTATGCTCATCAGAGGAACTTAGACGTCTCAGAACTCGATTGGATCAATTAATTGATCCTAGCAAGTCTGTAATAGCAAAACTTGCAAATAGACTTCAAAGATTGTTGCTCGCTCAACAAAATAGATCTTGGGAGTACGATAAAGATGAGGGAATTTTAGATACCTCAAAACTTCATAAAATTATTACCGACCCCCTTACTTCACTTAGCTTTAAACAGGGAAAAGACACTAAATTTAAAGATACCGTCGTAACAATCTTAGTAGATAGCTCAGGTTCGATGAGAGGAAGATCCATGACAACAGCGGCAATATCAGCTGACATCATAGGTGCAACCTTAGATAGATGTAATATAAAAACTGAAATCTTAGGTTTTACTACTAAACATTGGAAAGGAGGAGATAGTCGAAAACTATGGGTAGAATGCGGCAAACCTAGTAATCCAGGCAGGTTAAATGACCTTAGACATATAATCTTTAAACCTGCTGATTTAGCTTGGCGACGAGCTAAGAAAAATCTTGGATTAATGCTTAGAGAGGGTCTTTTAAAAGAAAATGTTGATGGAGAAGCCTTGTTGTGGGCTTGCGGTAGACTGTTTAAAAGGCCTGAGCAGAGACAAATTTTAATGGTAATTTCAGATGGAGCGCCTGTCGATGACAGCACTCTATCAACTAACTCGACCAGCTATCTAGATAATCACCTGAAGCAAGTAATAAAAGAAATAGAAAATAAAACGGATATCGATTTAGTTGCAATTGGAATAGGTCATGATGTCACTAGGTATTATTCTAAAGCAGTCACAATTCATAGAGCTGAAGAATTAGGAGGGGTAATGTTGGAACAATTGACTGAATTATTTATAGACAAAAAAGCATAATTAGCCTTCGAGATGTACCTTTTATGTTGACTTTAAGCACTAAAAGACTAGAATTTTTTCTATGAAAATTACTAAAACGGATGGTCCTCCTAAGGACGTTCTTTACTTTGATGAAGAATACAAAGATGACGAGTTAGACTTAAGCCCTCAAGACGTTGAAGACGTTGCTGAAATTTTTAAAACTCCTCTTACTGGATCTTACAACTGGGACTATACAGTCGCAGATAATCGAATAAAAAAACTTTACGAACTTGGTAAAGAGCTAAATTGGAATGGATCAATTGATTTAGATTGGGACTATAATCATCCAAAAGATGAGCCCCTTCTTGGAATCGACGAAGCCCCATACCCTCATGAACAACTTGATGCTTGGAAAAATTTAACTGACGAAGAGAAAATTGAATTTGATAGACATGAGACAGCTGAAGTCCTAAGTCAGTTTTTACATGGCGAACAGGGTGCTCTATTAGTTGCATCTCAAATAGTTAGTTGCGCTCCAACTTTTAATGCGAAAATGTACGCGGCATCTCAGACGTTTGATGAAGCAAGACACGTTGAGGTTTTTAATAGATATCTTCAAGAAAAAGTTGGCTTTCACTATCCTATTAATCCAAACCTTAAGGCCCTACTTGATAAAATTCTTACCGATGAAAGATGGGACTTAAAATTTATTGGTATGCAGATAATAATTGAAGGATTGGCTCTCGCCGCTTTTACAAATATGAAATTATCAGCTCGTGATCCGCTGTTAAAGACACTTCTTCACTATGTTATTAGAGACGAAGCAAGACATGTTACTTTTGGAATTAATTATCTCGAAGATTTTGTTAAAACTTTATCTCCAGAAGAAATTGAAGAAAGAGCGCAGTTTGCTTATGAAGCTTGTGTAATTTCTAGAGACAGATTGATTAATACAAGAGCAATGTCTAAGCATTTAAAAATGACTGATGAAGAAGCAAGGGAATTTCAACTTGGTAATGGTGCTATGGACCAATTCAGAAGTTTTCTGTTTTCTAGAGTCATGCCTAATTTGAAAAAGATTGGCCTTTTGACTGATTCAGTTAGACCAAAGTATGAAGCTTTAGGAATTTTAGAATACGAAAATGCTCCAAGCGATTTTGAGATTGATTGGGCTGAAATTACTAAACCTTTAGAATCATCGGAACAAGTGAAGGCTGAATCTGATGAAATGTTAGCTGAAATTATCAAAGCTCAAGAAGCAGCAAATAGTTAAAATCATCTTCGATGGGTGCTCTAATTGACTTAGATTCAATTAAATCAGCACACATTGATGACACCTTTTATCCTTTTTTATCAGTCCCAAATTGCATCTCAGATGCTGACAAATCGCTAGCTAAAGAATTTCCTAATCTTGAAAAAGGCGGAAGCTACCCAAGCGATATGCCTGGTCTTTCAGACAAAATTAAAAAGCTTATTTCAGAAATTGAAAGCGACGCAATGAAAAAGGTTCTTTCTGAAAAGTTTCAAGTTGATTTATCCAATACCGAAGTCATTACAACTCTAAGAGGCTACTCAAGAATGAAGGATGGAAAAATCCACAGCGATTCAAAATCCAAAGTTTTAACTTTTCTTTTGTACTTGAATGAAGAATGGAATAACGAAAAAGGATTATTAAGAATGTTGAAGAATAATTTTGATTTAGAAGATTTTATTGAAGAAATTCCAGCCTCTTTCGGAAGTTTAGTTGTATTCAAAGTAACTGAAAATTGTTGGCATGGCTTTCATCCGGTAGAAGGCAAAAGACTATCCATGCAAATGAATTACGTAAAAAAAGAGTCCGCTTCAAGTCATAAAATAAGGCATGGTTTAAGTTCATTTATAAAAAAACTTTTCAGTTGAAAACTGCCTTGTGAGTAAAATTAGTATTGGCATTGATTTTGGTATAACTAATACTGATTTGGTTACAGCCCATCATGATCAAATTTCTTATTCAACTTTTCCTTCGGAAAAGGTAAGTGAAAATTATCTGAAGAAAATACTTTCGGAAGCGAATTTAAATATTAACGATATAGAAACAATTGGCGTTACGGGTGGCAGACATAACGATCTCCCAAATGAGATTGATAACGTACTTGTTGCCCACTTTAATGAGGTAGACGCAATTGGAAGAGGCGCTAAAGCTTTAAAAAAAGACTCAAGTAGTAATTTTCTTGTGGTTAGTTGCGGATCTGGAACAGCTTGTGTCCTTGGCAATGATGAAGGTTATGTTCATGTTGGAGGAACTGGGCTGGGCGGAGGAACAATTAGAGGGTTATGTAAATTATTATTTGGTGAGGATGATCCTGAAAAAATAAATTCTTTATCCTTGAATGGAGACGTAACGAAAGTTGATCATATTCTTTCAGATGTTGTTTCTGGTCCAATAGGTAACCTTCCAAAAAATTCAAGCGCAGTAAACTTTGGAAAAGGTTTGTCATTTGAACCAAATAATTCTGACTTAGCAGCTGGGGTAATAAATATGGTTGCGCAAACTATTTTACGAACTGCGGTCATGAGTGCAATTTCTTCTGGTGTAAGTGAGGTAGTGATTATTGGTAGAACTCCTAAATACAGGTTACTTTCTAATATTTTAGAAGAGGGATTTAATTTATATAATTTAAATTGCGAATTCGTTGAAAATGGAGAATATGCTATTTGTTTAGGAACGATATAAAAAAAGCCAGCATAAGCTGGCTTTTTTTTAATAAGAAGTCCGACGATGTCCTACTCTCGCATAGAAAAAACTACACTACCATCGGCGCTAAGTGGTTTCACTGCTGAGTTCGAAATGGATCAGGTGGGTCACACTTGCTATTGTCATCGGACAAAATTCTTATTTGTTTAAAATATTGTAATCCTTAATGGCAAATTGCTTGACGTTTATTATCTTAGTTTTCTAAAAACATAAAGTTAAGCCTCACGAGCAATTAGTACAGGTTAGCTCAATGCCTTACAGCACTTACACACCCTGCCTATCAACGTCCTAGTCTTGAACGGCTCTTTAGGAACCCGAAGGTTCAGGGAGATCTGGTCTTGAGGTAGGCTTCCCACTTAGATGCTTTCAGCGGTTATCCTTTCCGAACATAGCTACCGGGCAATGCCACT
>ERZ802819.2012-NODE-2012-length-11889-cov-7.53693_pt1 | contig 11889 bp, 7 predicted proteins | sample MGYA00345647_ERZ802819 | MGnify/ENA primary metagenome ERZ802819 (study PRJEB30503, sample SAMEA104212355) | marine metagenome | biome: Westerlies Biome; feature: [SRF] surface water layer (ENVO:00010504) within the epipelagic zone...; material: water... | reverse complement strand
TAATATCCTCATTCTCAAGTTCTTCCGAATATTCTGTTAAGGCAAAAATTAAATTTTCTATATCACTTTGAATATTCATTAAATTTTCATTTAAATCCTTAATCTTTGAATCAAATTGAACCACTTTATTTAATTGTTTAATTGATTGAGCAATTAAATAACTAACTGATGGAGCCTCATTTTTATAGCTATTTAAATTATCAAGTGATAATTTAATGGAGTTATTGATATCAAAATTATTCGACAGTCGCAGTTCCTTTGATTGTAATTCAAAAATTTCATTAGCTGAATTTAAATTAGCTTCCTCCAATACTTTATACATTTCTTTAATTGCAAAATTATTTTCTTCTTGCTGATTATAGGAGTGCATCATGTCTTCTCTTCTTTTTCTAAGATTCTGAAATTCTTGCCATATATTTTTAATTTCAAAATTTATCGTCTTTAATTTTTTGGAACCTAAATCATCAATTATTGATCTTCTATAGTCTTGATTATCATATAAAACGCTATCAGATTGACCAGCAAAATCTACTAATAATAAACCTAACTCTTCCAAAAGCTTTTTACTGATAGAAAAATTATTTATAGTATATTTTGAAAGAATTTTATTATTTTTTATATAAGATTTTCTTTTTACGAATATTTCTCCTGAGATTTTATAAAAACCATTTCTCAAAAACCAATCAGTAACTTGAGAAGAATTTGAAAATTTCGCCTCAATTAAACATTCTTCTTTTCCTGGACGTATTAAGTGATTTAAGGGTATATTAGATCCACCGAATAAAACATTTAAGGAATCTAAAATCAGGGATTTTCCTGATCCTGAATCTCCAGTAAAAATATTCAAACCTTTTTCGAAATTAATTTCTATAATTTCTATTAAGGCAATATTTTTTAAAGTTAATTGTATTAACATGATAATTCTTTCATACAAAAAAATTAACTTCTTTTTGAAGAAAATAAAAGGGTTTAAATAAATAAAGTTATGAATGAAGATTATACAGATTTTATAGAAGCATCAGGATTACTAAAATATGATCCTGAAATAATTTCAAAAATTTATCAAAAAAATCCTAGTCGACTGTTCAAGAGACTTTGGCAAACCTTAATCCCAATATTTTTATATATTATTTCAGTTGGATGGGATAAATTAACAGGACAATTAAAAAAAGAATCAAAAGCAAGATTTAGAGCAAAACAACTAACGAATTTACTAGTAGAATTAGGACCTGCATTCGTTAAAGCAGGACAAGCTTTATCAACCAGACCAGATATTATTCCTGTTATTCTCCTTGAAGAACTTTCTGAACTTCAAGATCAATTACCAGGATTTGATGGAAATAAGGCAATGGAATTAATAGAAGAAGATTTAAATAAAAAAATTAATGAGATTTTTTTAACCATAGACAAAGACCCTATTTCTGCAGCATCTTTAGGACAAGTTCATAAAGGTGTTCTTAAGAATAAAGAAATTGTAGCTGTAAAAGTTCAAAGGCCAGGTTTAAGAGAACAAATCACACTTGATTTATATATAGTTAGGAATATTGCTAATTGGTTGAAAAACAATATTGGATTTATAAGAAGTGATCTTGTTGCTTTAATTGATGAGTTAGGAAAGAGAGTTTTTGAAGAAATGGATTATTTAAATGAAGCTGAAAATGCTGAAAAATTTAGAAATCTGCATCTCCATAACTCAAAAATTGCTGTACCAAAAATTTATAAAGAAACTACTTCACGAAGAGTCTTAACCATGGAATGGATAGATGGGACAAAGCTAACTAATCTTGAAGGCGTTAAAAATTTAGGAATTGATCCTGATAAAATGATTGAAATTGGAGTGCAATGTAGTTTAGAACAATTATTAGAGCATGGATTTTTTCATGCTGACCCACATCCGGGAAATTTATTAGCTTTAAAAGATGGAAGATTATGTTATTTGGATTTCGGCATGATGAGTGAAGTTTCTAGGAGTTCGAGATCTGGTTTAATTCAAGCAGTAGTTCATCTTGTAAATAAAAATTTTGATAAATTATCCCAAGATTTTGTTAAGTTAGGTTTTCTTTCAAAAGAAGTTAATCTTGAACCTATTGTTCCAGCTTTTCAAGATGTATTTGTAAATGCAGTAGAACTTGGTGTATCAAAAATGGATTTCAAAAGTGTAACTGACGACATGTCAGGAGTAATGTATAAATTTCCCTTTCAGTTACCTCCATATTATGCTCTTATAATTAGATCTCTACTAACTTTAGAAGGAATTGCTTTAAGTGTAGATCCTGACTTTAAAATACTTGGTGCGGCTTATCCTTATTTTGCAAGAAGATTAATGGAAGACCCTGATCCTCAATTAAGAGAAAGTTTAAAAGAAATGCTTTTTGATAACAAACAATTTAAATGGGACAGATTAGAAGATTTACTCTCTAATGCTGCAAAACAAACGAATCTTGATTTAGAAAAACTTCTTGATGAAGTTATAAATCTCCTATTTTCTCCAAAAGGGGGATTTCTAAGAGATGAGATTATTAATGGTTTAACTATTCAAATAGATTTGATAGGCTTGAAGTTATTAAAAAGCGTCAATAATTTCCTTCCGAAATCAATAAAATTAAATGTTGCTAAAGAAGACAACAACATAAATGATTTAATATTGTCTATTGAACCGTTCAAGAACTTTTTAGAAATCATACAAAAGATACCAGGTTATTCTATGGATATCTTTTTAAAAAGAATGCCAAGACTTATAAATGAGCCATATACAAAAGAAATGAGTTTTAAAATAGCGAAAAAGGTGACAGAAAAAGGTGTAGTCAGGCTTGTAAAAATTGCTGCTGGTTCAACAATATAAATGAAATTTTCAAAAAGTTTAATTCCTAGAATTTTTTTAATATTATTTATTAATCAAATATTTTTTAATGTTCCTAAAGCTCAATCTGCGGAAAAAATCAAAATTATATACAGTATTTTTTCGAGAACAATAACTGTCGATTCTTTAAAAACTTTCGCTGAAAGCGGTAATTCATCAAAATCATTAAGAAAAATTTTAAATGCAACTGGTTCTTCAGATGAAAAGATTCAATCAATATTGAATAACAAATTTGAAATACCTATAACTATTGCAAGTAAATTAGTATATTCCGAAATAGGTAATGTCTTTTTAAATAGACTTTCGACTATAATTCAGACCCCTAATACAGATGATGAAAGAACAGGTATGTTAGCTCTAAGATCTAGTGTTATAAAAGGTTTACATACTGGAAACGGAAAAATAAATCTTGTAAGTTTTTTTGAAAGTTATCCAACTAAAACTGTTATTTTAAACGTAAACGCTTTGAGTAAAGTTATGAATAAAGTACAATCAATATCAGAATTATTAGATTTCTTTACTAGCAAGCCCTTAAAAAAAATTAAAAACAATTAAGTAACTATGTCTATATTAAATAAAATTAAAAACAAATTTTCTTTAAATTACAGAAAAAAAAGATGGCCAGGATTAATCAATGCATATAAACAATATCTACCAGTTTCCTCTAAGACTCCCATCATATCCTTAAATGAAGGAAATACTCCTCTTATTCTCAGCAAATCAATTAGTGATTTAATTGGAAACGATACTAAAGTTTATTTAAAATATGATGGTCTTAACCCTACTGGTTCTTTCAAAGACAGAGGTATGACTATGGCGATAAGTAAAGCAAAAGAGGAAGGACGTGAAGCGGTAATATGCGCTAGTACAGGAAATACTTCTGCAGCTGCAGCTGCTTATGCTTCAAGAGGTGGTCTAAAATCTTATGTATTAATTCCAGATGGATATGTAGCTCAAGGAAAACTTGCTCAAGCTTTAATGTATGGAGCCGAAATCATATCTATACAAGGTAATTTTGATAAAGCTTTAGAAATTGTCAGGAAGTTGTCTTCCGAATATCCGATTAATCTTGTAAATTCTGTTAATCCTTACCGAATACAAGGTCAAAAGACTGCAGCATTTGAAATAGTAGATGACTTAGGTATTGCTCCTGATTGGCTATGTATACCAATGGGTAATGCGGGTAATATAACCGCTTATTGGTTGGGTTTTAAAGAATATGCAAAAATTAAGAAAAATTTAAAATTGCCACTAATGATGGGATTTCAATCTGAAGGATCTGCACCTTTAGTGAAAAATATTATAGTTCAAGATCCTGAAACGATTGCGACAGCTATTCGAATTGGAAATCCTGTAAATAGAGATAAAGCAAAAATCGTTAAGAAAGAAAGTAAAGGAGATTTTCAATCTGTAACTGACGAAGAGATTATTGGAGCTTATAAAATGCTTGCAAAAGAAGGTATTTTCTGTGAACCAGCAAGCGCAGCTTCAGTAGCGGGACTTATTAAAAATAAAAACAGAATAAAAAAAGAATCAACAATAGTTTGTGTATTAACAGGAAATGGATTAAAAGATCCGGATTGTGCGATTAAAAATAACGATGCTATATTTCGGAAAAATATTGAACCTTCGTTAAAAAACATAACAAAAATTTTGGGATACTAACTAAACCGAAAATAAAAGTGACTGTGGAATTAATTTAAAACTCTTAAAAAACTGTTGAATAACCATCGAAACAAAAACAAAAATGTTGATAATTTTAAAAAAAAATTCTATTAGTTCACATCTATCAACATTTATGATTTTTTTTCCACCATTTTATTTTTATTAACCATCAAGTACAACAATAATTTTGACTATTTTCCACAGTTTCCACAAAAACTACTACTACTATATTAATTCATAATTAGAAAGTCTTCTATTAGAAAGATTGAAGATTTAAAAGAAAAATATTTAATTGCAATAATCAAGAAAATGGCTCTAGTATATAAATAAAGTTATGAATTCAGATGGAGATTGTTTGTAATCAAAATGAATTTAATTATGCTATTCAATTAGTTAGTAAAGCAGTTGCTTCAAGACCTACGCATCCAATCCTTGCAAATTTACTTCTAACAGCTGATCAAGGTACTAATAAAATTAGTTTAACTGGATTTGATTTGAATCTAGGAATACAAACTTCATTTGATGCGACTGTAAACAAAAGTGGAGCAATTACTGTTCCATCCAAACTTTTATCTGAAATAGTTAATAAATTACCAAGTGAAACTCCTGTCTCTCTTGATGTTGATGAGAGCTCTGATAATATTTTAATTAAAAGTGATAGGGGTTCTTTTAATATTAAAGGTATTCCATCAGAGGATTATCCAAGCTTACCGTTTGTAGAAAGTGGTACATCTTTGAATATTGATCCAAGTTCTTTTTTAAAAGCTTTAAAATTAACTATATTCGCCAGTAGTAGTGATGATTCCAAACAATTACTCACAGGAGTAAATTTTACATTTAATTTAAAATATTTGGAGTCAGCTGCGACAGATGGGCATAGATTGGCTGTTGTTTTGATTGACAACAAAGAAAATTTTGATGAAAAAGAAGATTTTGCTTCAAATGAAGAAAACTTATCAGTTACTATACCAACAAGATCTTTAAGGGAAATTGAAAAGCTTGTTAGTCTTAGAAGTTCTGAAAATTCAATTAAACTTTTCTATGACAAAGGTCAAGTAGTATTTATTTCCTCTAATCAAATAATTACTACCAGAACTCTTGAAGGTTCTTATCCAAATTATTCTCAATTAATACCTGATAATTTTACGAAACTGTTTACATTTAATACAAAAAAAATAATTGAATCACTTGAAAGAATAGCGGTTTTAGCAGATCAACAAAGTAGTGTCGTTAAGATTAAACTAAATGAAAAGGATTTAGCATTAGTCAGTGCTGATGCTCAAGATATAGGAAATGCCAGTGAATTAGTTCCTGTATCTTTTGATTTTGATCAATTTGATATAGCTTTTAATGTAAGGTATTTATTAGAAGGTTTAAAAGTTATATCAAGTGAAAATGTAATTTTTAAATGTAATCTTCCCACTACTCCAGCTGTTTTAGTTCCAGAAGATAATATTAATTCTTTTACCTATTTAGTCATGCCTGTTCAAGTTCGTTCTTAAGTTGAAATTACCAAAAGAATTTTTATTAAGTGAATTATTAAGACACAACGTGAAAGGTAATGCCACCTTAAATTATGGCAATGGTGAAAATGTTTGGATGCATCCACCTGTTCACAGAATTTTAGGTTGGTATTCTCGCCCTTCAAATTTGGATTTAAAAAGAAATGTATGGAAATTAAATCAAATTAGTCAAATTATAGATAATGATATTTTCGTAAAAGGTGATCCCGCAATTTCAGACCTTGCTACATTAAATAGATTTCCTAACTTAATTGAAGCTAGTTTAGTTAATTCTGAAGGTTCAAAGATAGGGGTCATAGCAGATTTCTTATTCGAAATGAAAACTGGAAACATAAAGTTTTATTTAATTTCTCGTTCTAATCCAAGGATTCCAGGCTCAAGTAGATGGAAATTAAATATAGAGAATATTGTTGATCAGCAACCAGGTTTAGTTTTTTGTTCTTGCGTTTCTCTAGATGATTTTCCTTTAATAAAATCAAGTATTAAACATGAATTTTTTAAAAAAGGAAAGAAAATAATTGATCGTTTTGATGATATGAAAAATACCGCAACAAATAGATTAGAAGATTGGCTAGAAGAAGATGAAGATATAAACAAAAAGTCAGAATTTAATCGGAATAGTTTTTATAATGAAAAAGAAAAAGTAAGATCTTTCAGAAATAAAAGAGAAGATGACCCTTGGATTTGACTAATGATAGATTCTTCAAGTAACAATACTTATGATGTTAATGAATCACTTAAAGTTGAAAACTTAACTCGTGATGATTATGAAGAGATATGCAAAAGACTAGGAAGAAAACCTAATAGAACAGAATTGGGAATGTTTGGAGTAATGTGGTCTGAGCATTGCTGTTATAGAAATTCAAAACCATTATTAGCTAATTTTCCTACTACAGGAAAAAACGTATTGGTTGGTCCAGGAGAAAATGCAGGTGTTATTGATGTAGGAAATGATCAGAAACTTGTTTTCAAAATTGAAAGTCACAATCATCCTTCTGCTATTGAACCTTTTCAAGGAGCTGCAACAGGAGTGGGTGGCATATTAAGAGATATTTTTACAATGGGTGCGAGACCTATAGCAGTTTTAAACTCTTTAAGATTTGGTAATCTTGATAAATCATCTAATATTTCTTTACTTCGAGGAGTAGTTGCGGGGATATCTCATTACGGTAATTGTGTTGGGGTTCCTACTGTCGGTGGAGAAATAGATTTTGATGACAGTTATTCCGGCAATCCTCTTGTTAATGTTATGGCTTTAGGTTTATTAGAAACTGATGAAATCGTTTGTTCAGGAGCAAAAGAAGTAGGCTCTCCTGTTTTATATGTAGGAAATACCACAGGAAAGGATGGAGTAGGAGGTGCTAGTTTTGCTAGTTCAGAATTAACTAGTAATTCTTTGGATAATAGACCGGCAGTACAAGTAGGTGATCCATTTATTGAAAAAAGTCTTATTGAAGCTTGTTTAGATGCTTTTAAAACAGGCGATGTACTCGCTGCTCAAGATATGGGAGCTGCGGGATTAACGTGTAGTAGTGCTGAAATGGCTGCAAATGGGAGTTTAGGTATTTCAATTAACCTAGATTTAGTTCCTGCAAGAGAGAATGATATGTCTGCTTACCAATACTTACTATCTGAATCACAAGAGAGAATGTTGATGGTTGTTAAAGAAGAAAAGTTAAATACTCTTATTAATCAATTTAAAAAGTGGGGACTGTTTGCAAATGTTATTGGTGAAGTCATATCTAAAAGAGAGGTTATTATCTCTCAAAAAAATCAAATAGTTGCACAAATTCCTACTTCTGCTTTATCTGATGAAACTCCAATTAATATTCATAATATTATCAAGGAGCCTCCTATTCATTTATTAGAGAAATGGGAATGGACAGAAGAGGAATTGCCAGCTATTAGCGAAAATAAAATTTTTTCTTTAAAAGACAAAAAAAAATATTCTTTCTCTGAAATTATTTTAAAACTTTTATCTAATCCTTCAATTGCTTCTAAAAGTTGGGTTTATCGACAATATGATTCCCAAGTACAATCAAATACTATATTTAAGCCAGGAGATGCAGATGCAGCGTTAATAAGACTTAGACGGCAAGACGAGAAAAATAAAAATAATGAATTTTCTGGTGTAGCTGCTTCTGTAGATTGTAATAGTAGATGGGTATTATTAGATCCATATAGAGGAACTATTGCAGCAGTTGCAGAATCTGCTAGAAATGTAAGTTGTGTTGGTGCTCAGCCAATAGCTATAACAAATAATTTAAATTTTTCTTCACCCGAAACTGAAATAGGATATTGGCAACTTTCATCAGCATGTGATGGGATTTCCAAGGCTTGTATTGCTTTAGAGACACCTGTAACAGGAGGAAATGTTTCTTTATATAACGAATCAAAAAAACAAAACAATCAAGTAACTCCTATTAATCCCACTCCTGTTATTGGAATGGTAGGAACTATTAAAAATGTAGATAAAGCTATTAGTTCAGGATGGAAGAATATAAATGATCAAATTTGGATAATTGGTTCAAATGCTTCTGAATCCTCAATAGCTGCAAGTTCTTATTTAGAATATTTTCATGATTTAGTAACAGGAAGACCTCCTAAAATTCATTTACAAGATGAAAAATACTGTCAAAGCTTTTTAAGGGATTCAATTCAAAAAAATTATATTGCTTCTTCTCATGATGTAAGCGATGGAGGATTAGCTGTCGCTTTATCGGAATGTTGTATTTTGTCTTCTAAGGGAGCTTATATTCAATTAGAAGAAAAAAATGCTCGTTTAGATAATTTATTATTTAGTGAAGGAGGATCAAGAATAATATTTTCACTCAATAAAAAAGAAGAACAAAACTTTTTGAATTTTCTTGAAATTAAGAGCAAAGATTTTGGAAAAAACGTATACGTTAAAAAAATTGGATTTGTTTCTGAACATAATCTTGATATAACTCTCCAAGATCAAATACTTTGTAATTTAGGGGTTGATGAATTAACCGAAAAATTTAATAATAGTATTTCTAACTGTTTTTAATAATGAATAAAAATATGGAATTATCTACAAAATTCGGAAGTTAATTATGTGTGGAATTGTTGGAATTGTTTCTTGTGATGATGTAAATCAACAGATTTATGACAGTCTTTTGCTACTTCAGCATAGAGGTCAAGATTCAACCGGAATAGCTACAATGGAAAATACTGTTTTTCATATACATAAAGCTAAAGGACAAGTAAATACTGCTTATAGAACAAGAGATATGAGGAATTTAATAGGAAAAATTGGCTTAGGGCACGTTAGGTACGCAACTAAAGGTTCAGCAGAAAGTGTTGAAGAAGCACAACCTTTCTATGTTAATGCTCCTTATGGAATAGTTTTGATTCATAATGGAAACCTTACTAATACAAGAGACCTAGAGAAACAATTATTTAATGTAGATAAGCGCCATACTAATTCTTCAAGTGATACTGAAATGTTGTTAAACATATTCGCAACTGAATTACAAGAACAGATCCACAATCAAGATCTAGAGCCAGATATAATTTTTAATTCAGTTAAAAATTTACATAAAAGAATTCAAGGTTCATATGCTTCAATTGCTTTAATTTCAGGGCATGGTTTATTAGCTTTTAGAGATCCTTTCGGTATAAGACCTTTAGTAATTGGAAAAAGAATTTCTCTTATTACTCAAAAGGAAGAGTGGATGGTAGCTAGTGAGTCTTTAGTATTAGAAAATAATGATTATCAAGTTGTTAGAGATGTTGAACCTGGTGAGGCAATTTTTATAACCCATAATGGTGAATTTTTTTCAAAGCAATGCTCAGAAAACCCAAAGTTATTTCCTTGTGCTTTTGAATATGTTTATTTAGCTAGACCAGATTCAGTGATGAACGGAATTTCAGTTTATCAAGCACGTTTGAAAATGGGTGATTATTTAGCTGAAACAATTAAGCAAACAATACAGTCTGGGGATGTCGATGTAGTAATGCCTATTCCTGATTCTTCACGTCCTGCGGCAATGCAAGTTGCTAGGCAGTTGGGGATAGAGTATAGAGAAGGTTTTTTTAAAAATAGATATGTAGGAAGAACGTTCATAATGCCTGGCCATCAAAAACGTAAACAATCTGTAAGGCAAAAGTTGAATGCTATGAGTACAGAATTTAAAAACAAAAATGTACTAATAGTCGATGATTCTATAGTGAGAGGCACTACATCAAAACAAATAGTGCAAATGGCAAAAGATGCTGGTGCAAATAAAGTTTTTTTTACTTCAGCAGCTCCTCCAGTTAGATATCCTCATGTTTACGGAATTAATATGCCTAATAAAGATGAATTAATTGCTCATGATAGATCAATAATTGAAATAGCAGAAAAGCTTGAAATAGATCATCTTATATATCAAAGTGTTGATAATTTGAGAAAATCTATAATTAATGATTCTCCCATTCAAGAATTAGAAATGAGTTGTTTTACTGGTTCTTATGTTACCGGGACGGTAAATCAAGAATATTTAAAATGGGTTGAAAATGAATATAATTCTTAATTGATATAATTTTCTAGTCGATAACAATTTTCAAGATATTCATCTTTTTCCAGATTCAAAAAATCTATTTTAAGAATATTTTTGCCAGAATTATTATCTAATTTGTTTAAGTTTAATCTTGCAGATTTATTTTTATTCGTCTCAATATCGATATATTGGTTGCTAGATAGAACTGTTATAAAATGGTCATCTTTAAGCTGAATTTTTTCATTTACATAACCTAATTTAGAATTATAAGAATTATAAATATCATCAATTTTTAGTTTAAAAAACTTACCTTTTTTAGAAACTAAATAAAGGATCTCATTATCCTTACTTTTACAACAAGACACTATTTGTTCTGTAGGTAAAAGATTAACCAATAATAGTCCTAGCGATTGTTTTGTACTTGGGTTTAAGTTTTTATCTGATAAATCAAATTTAAAAAGCCTACCAATAGAAGTCAATATTACTAGTTGTTGTTCTTTATTTAAAATAAATGAATCAATGATACTTATAGATTTTTTTAATTTGGTAATTGAAAAGATCCTATTACTTTTTATCATATCTTCATCAAATAAAACTTTTTTAAATCTTCCATCAGAACTCAAAATGCATAAATAATTTTTTAATTTACTATCTAGATAATGAAAATTTATTATTTCTTTTGGGTCAATATTTCCTAAAATTTTTTTATCCATTTTATACTCAGTACTAATGTTTGATTTCCAATCGATTTGAAGAATTTTTCCTGAAGATGTTATTCCAATAATTTTTAAACTTTTATAAATTTTACATATAAACTTTTGAACATTTTTATTATCTATAAATTTATTTTCATGATCTAATATTTTTTTATAGTTATTATAAATTATCTTTTTAAAATAAAATCTATTATCTACTGATATTTTTGTTTCTTTATTTATAAGATCTTCTAATATTTGATTATTTATAGTATCTATTTCTTTTGCTTGATTTATATCTTTCAAAATTTTTGTTTTTCTTTTTACATTAAATTTCTTTTTTAAACTCTTCAGTTCTTCAATCAAAGTGTCAAGCAATAATCTTCTGTTATTTAAAAGATTATTAAGATATTTTTTCTTTTCAAGTAGTTCTTTCATATCAATTTCAATTTGCTTCCTTTCTAAGGTTGTTAATTTTTTTAGAGGCATGCTCAATACCGCATCTGCTTGTTTTTCACTTAGACTGAGTTTGACTATTAATATTGATTTTGCTTCAGTTGCATTTTCTGAGTTTTGAATAACCTCAATAATATCTTTTATATTTTTAGTTGCTATTGAAAATCCTTCTAGTATTGCAAATT
>ERZ802819.2010-NODE-2010-length-11904-cov-9.23487_pt1 | contig 11904 bp, 4 predicted proteins | sample MGYA00345647_ERZ802819 | MGnify/ENA primary metagenome ERZ802819 (study PRJEB30503, sample SAMEA104212355) | marine metagenome | biome: Westerlies Biome; feature: [SRF] surface water layer (ENVO:00010504) within the epipelagic zone...; material: water... | reverse complement strand
AAAATGGGTAGAAGAGGGAGCGAAGTACGATACGCATTGGTCATACAAGAAGCCAGTCCGAGTAGATATGCCGAACCATGTTCACCCGGTTGATTACTTAATTCAAAAGCGGTTGAAGGAAGAGGGGCTTGCATACAGCCCGATGGCGGATCGTCGAACCTTAGCCCGGCGAGTCTCGCTTGACTTGATTGGCTTGCCCCCGACCCTTGAGGAGTTGAATGATTTTCTTTCTGACAAGACGTCCAATGCGTACGACAGGTACCTTGAGCGCTTACTTGATCGAAAAGAATTCGGGGAACATTGGGCTAGAATGTGGCTGGATTTGGCACGCTATGCAGATTCGGCAGGTTATGCGGATGACCGCTCCCGTACGATATGGGCCTTTCGGGATTATGTAATCAAAGCTTTTAACCAAAACTTACCCTTTGATCAGTTTACAATTGAACAGTTGGCAGGCGACTTACTTCCTGAACCCACAGAACAGCAACTTATTGCCACTGCCTTTCATCGAAATACCCAGACCAATAATGAGGGGGGAACCAACGATGAGGAATTTCGGAATGTCGCGGTGGTTGACCGGGTAAACACCACTTTTGCTACTTGGATGGGAACAACCATGGCTTGTGCCCAGTGTCATACTCATAAGTATGATCCGATTACCCATGAGGAATATTTTCAAGCCTTTGATATTCTGAATCAAACCCAAGACGCGGATAGGCGGGATGAAAGCCCTACCATCAGTATCTTTAGTGATCAGCAAAAAAAGCAGCAAACACAACTGGAGGCAGAAATTAAACAATGGGGGGAATCTCTTAAGTCTCCCGACGAAAATGAAGAGCTGTTTAAAAAGTTGAGTGCCTGGGAAAAAGATATATCCAAAACAACCTGGGAAGTCCTTAAGCCCGGTAAAGTCAAGGCGACCTCGGGAGCAACGCTTACGGTGAAGGACGATGGATCTGTTCTCGCTTCCGGAACAAAAAAAGAAACGGATGTTTATGAACTTATCGCGCGTACTTCCTTGAATAAAATATCTGCTCTTCGCGTTGAGTTTCTTACTGATGATACCTTGACAAATGGCGGTCCTTCGCGAAATCAAAATTTGGTCCTGAATGAAATTATTCTTAATTCAATGGGTTTTTCTGAATCTGCTCGTGGTGTTAAGAAGGGACAGTTCGTACGCATTGAGTTAGACGGGAAAGATCGTATTTTACATATAGCAGAAGTGCAGGCATTTGCGGGGGAGAAAAATGTAGCACTCAATGGAGAAGCGTCTCAAAGTACTACCGGGTATGGAGGGGTTGCAAAACTTGCGATTGATGGAAATACGGACGGTGATTTCCATAAGTCCAAAAGCGTTACCCACAATGCAAATGGAGATGCAGCCGCCTGGTGGGAAGTGAATCTTGGGAAAGAGCAAAACTTGACTAAACTCGCTGTCTGGAATCGTACGGATAGCGGACTTTATTCACGATTAGACGGTTTTCGTTTGCAGGTGTTGAGTGCCGACCGTCAGGTCGTTTGGGAGAAGACATTCCCCAAAGCGCCCAAGCGAGAGATTGTGGTATCATTGGATGGTGCGGAAGTCGGTCAGTTTGGAAAGGCGAGTGCCAGCTATGAACAGGCCAAGTTTGAAGCGTTTAAAGCAATTGATAGTAATGCTAAACAAGATTCGGGGTGGGCGATAGCAGGGGGTCAAGGTAAAGATCATTATGGAGTTTTTACTTTGAAACGCCCGTTAGCTGGTGGTGAGCTAATTGTTCGTTTGATACAGAATTATCCCAATCATGCGATTGGTAAAGTGAGGCTTTCGGTGACTGATAAGATGAATCCCGCTCCAGCAATACCGGATCATATCAAAAATATAAGGACGGTTGTTTCTGCTGATCGTACAGAAAAACAGAATAAAGAATTAATGAGCTTTTTCATCAAACATAGTACCGAGGGGAAAAGAATCAATCAGCGGATCGTGGCTTTGCGAAAAAAACTCAATTCTATAAAGCCTTACTCAACGGTGCCTGTATTAAAGCAAGTTGTACCTGCCAATGAAAGAGAGACTTTTATTCATTTGCGCGGTTCTTATCTTAATCATGGCCCGAAGGTGAAAGCTAATTTCCCCTCTGCACTGGCTCCTCCTTTGCCTGGTGTGACCAAGCCTAATCGATTGGATCTCGCACGATGGATTATGAATAAGGATAACCCTCTTACTTCCCGGGTTTCCGCCAACCGGTTTTGGGAAAAGATTTTTGGTGTAGGATTAGTTTCAACCAGTGAGGAATTTGGATCGCAGGGCGAACTGCCATCCCATCCGCAATTACTGGACTGGCTCGCCACTGAATTGGTTCGAATGGAGTGGGATATGAAAGCGTTTATCAAGTTGCTGGTTACTTCGAAAGCCTATCGACAGTCCTCTCATGTCACCGATAAAATGGCTGATCGTGATCCGGCTAATCGATTACTTGCCCGAGGGCCCCGCGTTCGACTTTCAGCCGAGATGGTTCGGGATCAGGCACTGGCGGTATCCGGTTTGTTAAGTAAAAAAATGTTTGGCCCCCCTGTCCGTCCACCACAACCTGATATGGGAATAAAAGCCGCATTTGGCGGAGGCATCGATTGGAAGACCAGTGCGGGGGAAGATCGTTTACGAAGAGGCATATATACCAATTGGCGCCGCTCCAACCCGTACCCTTCCATGGCTACCTTTGATGCTCCTAACCGTGAAGTCTGTACGGTTCGACGCGGTACAACCAACACACCTTTGCAAGCTTTGGTCACCTTGAATGACCCGGTATATGTTGAGGCTGCTCAGTCACTGGCCCGAATTATGGCAAAGTCTTCTAGTTCGTTGGAAAAACAAATTAGTACTGGCTTTGAAATTTGCCTCGCTCGCGAACCTCAAGACGCAGAGCTTGAACGATTAGTTACTTTATTTAACCAAGTCAAAAATCGTTATGTAAAGGATGCAGACTTGGCTCGTAAAATGGCCACGGATCCGATCGGCCCTGCTCCTAAAGATTGTAATATCGTGGATTTAGCCGCCTTAACCGTGACGGGTAATGTCCTTCTCAATCTCGATGAGATGATGATGAAACGTTAAAAGAATATATACCTTACTTTTTACTTATGAATCCTGTACTTGAACAAATCCAATTAAACACTCGGCGTCACTTTTTAAAAAACTGTGGGGTTGGGTTGGGGGCCGGTGCATTGGCTCAAATTCTTTCCCCTGATGCCTTTGGTTTAAAAGCTCCGGAAAATCCATTACTTCCCCGTAAATCACATTTCAGTTCCAAAGCAAAGAGGGTGATTTATATCCACCTGACCGGTTCTCCTCCCCATTTGGATTTATGGGATTATAAACCAGAACTTGTAAAACGTACCGATCAAGAGTGCCCAGACGAGTTCATCAAGGGTAAACAATTCGCATTCACTTCAGGTACTCCCAAGTTAATGGGCACGCCCCGTACATTTTCTCAGTATGGAAAGTCTGGTATGTGGATGTCAGATGCAATTCCTCATTTGCATCAGCATGCCGATGACCTTTGCGTGATTAAATCCATGCACACCGATCAATTTAATCATGCACCGGCAGAATTATTTGTGCATACTGGTTTCCCTCAACCAGGGCGTCCTTCTTTTGGTGCTTGGACGACTTACGGATTAGGTTCGGAAAATCAGGATCTTCCAGGGTATGTTGTTTTGATATCCAGTGGAACTCAGCCAAATGGTGGAAAGAATTCATTTAGTGCTGGGTTTATACCTTCAGTCTATCAAGGCGTTCAGTGTCGTTCAAAAGGTGATCCTGTTCTATATGTTTCTAATCCTCCTGGTATGGACCGCAGTCTCAGGCGAGCAAGTTTGGACGCCTTACGGGATTTGAATCAAAAAGCGGCGGAAGATTTTGCTCACCCTGAAACCCTCACGCGCATCGCTCAGTACGAATTAGCTTATCGGATGCAGGCTTCCGTTCCCGATGTGATGGATATTTCCAATGAGTCTCAAAAGACCTTGGACGCCTATGGAGCTGAAGTGGGTGGAGCCAGCCTAGGGAATAATTGTTTACTGGCCCGCAGGCTTGCCGAAAAGGGCGTTCGGTTCGTACAGTTGTTTGACTGGGGTTGGGACTATCATGGGACCAATCCAAAGGAGGATATTCGGGATGGCTTGACCCGGAAATGTGCCACAATGGATAAGCCGATATCCGCACTAATTAAGGACTTAAAGGAACGTGGGTTGTTTGATGAGACATTAATTATCATAGGTGGTGAATTTGGTCGCACTCCATTTCGTGAAGGCCGCACTTCAAAAGGTAAAGTATTGGGGCGCGATCACTTCCCGGATTGTTACACCATGATTATGGCCGGAGGAGGAGTAAAAGGTGGTCATGTTCATGGAGAATCGGATGAACTTGGATTCAGTATCACCAAAGATCCGGTACATGTTCACGACCTGCAAGCTACATGGATGCATCTACTTGGCTTTGATCACGAACAATTGACCTATCGTTTTCAGGGACGCGATTATCGCCTGACCGATGTACACGGTCATGTGGTGAAAGATCTAATTGCATAGACAATTAGTTCGGGCAGCTTTTGCTCTTCAATATTGTTCTAAATCATCTCTTCGATAGCCTTATCTATAATCCAATCATGCATTCTCCCATATCATTTATATTCTTTCTCTTTCCTATTCTGGTCATTTCCGTTTTTGGACAAGTGGTCATCAATGATTTTCGGTTACAAGATCCCGAGCTGGAAGTCACCTTGTGGGCAGAATCTCCGCTCTTGTATAATCCGACAAACATGGATGTGGATACTTTCGGTCGGATTTGGGTTACGGAGGGAGTAAATTATCGCAGGAGTAATACCCGAAAAGAGGGCGACCGTGTGGTCGTTCTGGAGGATATCAATTTGGATGGAATCGCGGATAAATCTACTGTTTTTATTCAAGATCCCGAACTGGTCGCACCCATGGGGATCGGGGTGATCGATAATGTGATCTATGTATCCCAGACCCCACACATTATTAAATACATCGATGTGAACCGAAACTTAGTTTTTGACAAAGGGGATAAAAAAGAAATCTTTCTTACCGGCTTTACTGGTAGTAATCATGATCATTCCACTCACTCAGTAATAGGTGGTCCTGATGGTAAATTATATTTTAACCAGGGAAATTGCGGGGCTAAAATAACCGATGGGGACGGTCGAACTTTTTATATTGGTAGTTTTTATTACAATAAGGGAGGGCCACAAGTTGGATGGAATCTGAACCCAACGACTTTTGCAGGAAAAAGAAGTGATGACGGGCATGTTTGGGTGTCCGGTTTTACGGGTCGGATCAATCCAGATGGAACCGGTATGGAGATTGTTGGTCATGGGTACCGAAATAGCTACGAGCAAATTTTCACTTCGTTTGGGGACATGTTCCAAAATGATAATGATGATCCACCAGCCTGTCGGACAAGTTTTGTTCCGGAGGGTGCTTTTTTTGGCTTTTGCTCGGAAGATGGAAAATTTGGATGGTCAGCGGATCGTATTGCTGGCCAAACCACCGCCGAAGCGGAGTGGCGAACTCATTTGCCGGGAAGTTTTCCACCAGGTGATGTTTATGGAAGTGGTTCTCCAACGGGAATCACTTATTATGAGAACGGTTCCTTGCCCAAAAGATATGAAGGTTCTCTCTTCTCCTGCGAACCCGCTAAACGGCAGGTTTTTCGTTATGTCCCAAAACCTGATGGGGCAGGGTACAAATTGGAACGGGAAGTTTTTATAAGTCGGCAGGGAAAGGATCGATTATGCGGTGCTTTTTCAGATATTTTAGTAGGGACTGATGGGGTACTTTATATCGCAGATTGGTATGATCCTGTCGTTGGTGGACACGGGGCGGCCGACCGTAAACATATAGGTAAGATTTACCGGATCGCACCCAAGGGATTTAAATCCAGTAAGCAGGTTTCAAAAACGGCAGAAGAGATGCTGGTGAGTCCGGCCCATAATGTCCGGTTTCATGGATTTCAAAAGCTAAAGTCGCAAGGCCAGTCTGCTTTTTCCAAGGTAAAAAAATTACTGAACAGCAAATCCCCATGGTTGGCTAGCCGAGCCATCTGGGTTTTACCTCATCTAGGCAAGGAAGGACATGCTGAATTGGAAAAAGTGGTATCGACGATGGGTGCCAGTGACTTTCGGTATCGTACGGCGGCATTGCGGAGTGCCTTGCGATATGATCGGGAAAACTTGGGCATTCATTTAATACAAAAGCTCAGAAGGGACGAGTCATCTCATGTCCGTCGTGTTTCCCTGACCCATCTTCGGGATTTCGCCTATGAAAGAAAAAAAGATGTTTTGCTTGATCTCATTACCGTTGGTTCGCTGGAGGATCGCACTTATTTGGAATCCGTTGGTTTGGCTGCGGATGGCTCGGAAGATGAACTATGGTCCGATTATTGTAAACTTCGGGAAATCTCAAGTCCTAAAGACTGGGATAGACAGGCTCACCTCCTCGCTTGGCGGTTACATGGGGATACTATGATCGAAGACTTGGTTGAACGAATGCTAATGGATGATTTGTCTGATAAACACCGGATGGAGTTGGTTGCTTCTTTGGCCATGAATCGTTCGAAGCATGCATTCGAGGGAATGAAAAAAGTTTTTTTGGAATCCAAAAATGACGGAGTTAAAGACCTGGCTAAACAGTTTCTTGTAAAAGGAATGGTACATCGTTGGAAAGAGCATCCAGTGCGGGATTTTTTAGTGGCTCAGAAGATTATTGATGCTAAGCCCAAGTCCCTCGTTCAAGTACCAGGAGTGAAAAAAGATGAGGGTGTGCTCAAGGTGGCGAATGTTCTTAAATTAAAGGGAGATATAAAACGCGGAAAGACATCCGCTGCCCGTTGCTACAGTTGTCATCAGTTTGATCAGGTTGGGGTGGAGTTTGGTCCGAACCTGAAGGGGTGGGGGCAAGGTCGGTCGGTCGAGGAGATTGCCCGGGCAATCATTCATCCGTCTGCTGGAATCGCACACGGCTACGAAAGCCAAGAGGTCACACTTGAACCCAACTGGAAAGAACGCAAAAACTTTTGGAGAATCAATGGTATCATAACTTCCGAGAGTGATCCTTTAACCATTCGTAGTGCTGGTGGCTTAGTCCAAAATATTCCGAGTCATGAAATTCATTACATTCAACCGGTACGAAACTCTCTTATGTTATCGGCCCATCAATTAGGCATGTCCGAGCAGGATGTTGCAGATATGGTAGCTTATCTCAAAACTTACTAACTTATTCAATCTTATGAAAATTAAAAAGACATTATTTTGCCTTGGTGCAGTTTTTTTGCACGGCCTTTTACCTGTTCTTGCCCATGATTCACACAAGGGTCTTCATCACTGGGAAATACCGAGTATGGATCCGGATCGGATTATACTTACTTTTTATGGCGATCCTGCAACCTGTCGTGCCGTAACCTGGCGAACGGATAAAAGCGTAACCAAGGCAGTTGCTCAAATTGCTGAAGCGAAGGTGAATTCTTCATTCACGAGTGATATCATTACAGTTGATGCGGAGACGGAGCCATTCGATCTTGGCCAATACAAAGGTAACTCAGCCTTGGTTGTACATTATCACAGTGTGAAATTTAAGAATTTGAAGGCTAACACCCAATATGTTTATCGAGTAGGGGATGGCTCTAAGTACTGGTCCGAATGGATTCAATTCCGTACCGCAAAGCCAAACTATGCTTCCACTCAATTCGTCTACTTTGGCGATGCACAGAATGATATTTTGGATCACTGGTCACGTGTGATACGACTTGCTTATAAAACAGCCCCGAATGCGTCATTTGCAATCCATGCAGGAGATCTCGTCAATCAAGCTCATCGTGATTATGAATGGGCCCAGTGGTTTAAGGCAGGTGGTTTTATACATAGCCAGTGGACCGCCATACCAGTTGTGGGAAATCATGAGTTCTCTTCAGTGAGTGGAGGTTCCCGCAGAGTTTCAATTCAATGGCGTCCACAATTCACCTTGCCAGTTGAGAAGACCTTGGATTCAGATTTGCATGAAACGGTTTATACCGTGGATCACCAGGATGTTCGTGTTGTTGTACTTAATTCAACCGATAATTTGGAACAACAGACAAAATACCTCGAAGAAAAACTAAAAAACTGCACGGCTAAGTGGAAGATCTTAACTTGCCATCATTCCGTTTTTTCTCCGGCTAAAGGTAGAAATTTTCAGTTTGCACGGGACCATTGGAAGCCACTGCTGGATAAGTATAATGTGGATCTTGTGCTTAATGGGCATGACCATACCTATGCCCGGGGACATGTTCCTGTCCGCACCAGTGATAAGGAAGGAACCACTGAACTTGGAACGGTTTATGTTACTTCCGTCTCGGGTCCGAAGCAATACGGGCTCGATCGAAAACAAATTCAAACCTATAAAGCTGATGGTTACCGGTCCGATAAAACAGCGGAACAAACGCAGTTTTTTCAGGTAATTACGATTAAGGATAATACCTTAAGTTATATTGCTTATACAGCCTTGGGAGATGAATATGATCGGGCAATAATAACCAAGGACTTTTCGACAGGTAAGAAATTCCTGAAAGATTAATTCAGGAAGCCAAGACCTCTTTCATTTCGCCATTACTGTCCGCAAAAGAATGCGCTTGTGAACCAAGCTGTTTTTGGATGGTGACAAACAAATTGGAAAGCGGAGTATTGTTATCAAATTGGAGATACTGTCCGTGCTCGTATCCCATATTCTTTCCCCCCGCGAGGACTAGCGGATAGTTGGTGTTGTTATGGGTTTTACTGTTACTGCTTCCGTAAAGGATGCAACTGTTGTCGAGTACGCTGCCGTTTCCTTCCTTCATTTCGCTTAGTCGATTGAGCAGGTAAGCCAAGCATTCAGTCTGGTAAAGGTCCCACTTTCCCTTGTTCTCCGCTCCGATTGCTCCTTTCCCGGCACCGTGTGCCAAGCCATGGGCATCTTTGGCAAATCCAAGAAGGGATGGGAACTTATTGGCAATGGAAATAGCTCCGTGCATGCTGGCCAATTGGTAGGTTATAAAACGGGTCGAGTCGGTCTGAAAGGCCAATGCGATCAGGTCGAGCATCGTATATATTAACTTGCCCGGAGTCTCGTTGTCTGCGTCCAAGGTAAGGCCCTCGGCATTAACCTTGGGTTTGGGTACATTAAGCCATTGAGCGGAGCGCTCGACATCCTGCTCGATTTCACGAACCGAGGTGAGGTACTGGTCGAGCTTGTCCTGATCAGATTTACCGAGCCTGCGTTGAAGAGTCTTGGCTTCGCCCAAGAGTAAATCGAGGTGACTCCCCGTACGGGTAAGTCCTTTTCTTTGAGCCTCAATCGAATCCCCTTTCAAACCAAACAGGCGCTCGAAGACAAGAGCTGGCCGGTTAAGGGAGGGGATGGGCAAGCCTTTGCTTGAGTAGGAAAGCGTATTGGCCCGTGTAGGGAGTCCAGTTCCCCCGTCCGAGGAAAGGGCCAGACTGGTGAAGCGGGTTTTCGTTCCAAGCCGTTGAGTTCGGGCCATGAACTGATCGAGGGAAATTGAATTTTTAAGCCCGGTTGCTCCGAGGCTCATTTCTTCGCCGGTGAGGAAGGTATCACCACTGTCATGTCCACCAATGCGACGAACTTTAGGATGGGATAGACCGCCTAACACGGTGACCTGATTGCGTAAAGGTTCTAAAGGTTTGAGCGATTGATTGAATGTGAAATCTTTTCCCTCACCTTTGGGAAACCAGTTCCAATGACCAAATTCACTGTCCGGATTCGGAAGGCTTACGCCGTAAGGAAAATAGATCGAACAGAACCGTCGGGGTGGAGATTGGACTATTGGGGAGGCCAGGGATTCCATCCATGGCAAAGCTAAGGAAATTCCTGTTGCCCGGAGCATAGTCCTTCGGTTCATTTTGAGATTACTCGTACTCATAAACTTATAAAATGGTGGAATGTTTCATTCATTAACGCGATAAAAAAGGTTTGCTTTGAATAATATTTTTCATCAGGGCGGAGAGACGGTAATCTGCCTGCATGAACTCTTCATTCAATTTCCTGATTACCGGTTCGTCCTTTAGCTCAAGGGATCGGCCCAGTGCGAAAGTGAGCATTTTGGAAACCAGTGCATGAGCAAATTGCTCATGTCTTTGAGTAATGAGGTATTTTTTGAGATCCTCCAATCCGTTTATTTTATAATTCCCGGGCAGTACGGTTTCGGTTGAGACAGGCTTATTCGTGCGTACGGTTTTTTCCCGAAATAAACCAATAGCATCGTAGGATTCCATGGCAATACCCCATGGATCAATACTTCGGTGACAATCAGCACAGGCGGCTTTTTCTCGATGAACCTCCAACTGTTCGCGTACCGAAAGTTTTTCAAACCCCTCCACACTTTGTTCGATTCCCGGAACATCAGGAGGCGGTGGTTTAGGTGGATCATGAAGGAGTCGTTCCCGAATCCATACGGCTCGTTTGATCGGGTGGGAATCCGCTCCGTCGGAGCCCGAGAGTTGCATGGATGCGTGACCCAGCACGCCACCGGGTCGGTCCGTACCCGTAAGCGATACCCGTTCGAAGCGCTGGGACTTCGGTCCTTCCAGTCCATAGTGTTTGGCGAGCGAAGCATTGAGCATGGTGAAGTCCGCGTCGATGAACTGGAGGGCGGAGGATTCGCTTCGTAGAATTTCCCGGAAAAACTCTCTTGTCTCCTGAATCATTGCGGCCTTGAGGGAACTGTCGAATTTCTCGTAGTATTGAGGGTTGATGGCGACCCGGTCGACTCCGTCCAGGTCGAACCATTGCGTGCTAAACTGATCTGCGAAACGATTGGATTTTTCGTCCCTGAGCATCCGTTCGAACTCTTTTTCGAGAATGCCGGGTTCTAGTAATTTTCCATTATCCGCGAGGGTTGATAAGGGGTCATCCGGCATCGAAGACCAAAGGAAATAGGATAACCGTGAGGCAAGTTCGTGGGCATTGAGGATTCTTGGTTTTTGACCCTTGTGAGGTTCACTCAGGTAGATAAAGTTGGAGGAGGCTAGGGAAGCAGCCAAAGTTTCCCGAAGCGCGAAAATAGCCGAGCCCTCATCTTTCCAAATTCTTTCGAAATGACCGACCCACTTGCCTAGTTCCTCGTTCGTTACCGGTCGGCGCCAAGCTCGGCGAAGGAAACGGGCGATTATCGTTTTGGCTGTTCCAGGTTGCCGGATGTCTTCTCCCTGGTGAATGATTTTACGATGTGGCTCGGGAGGCCATGAGGGATAGTCATTACGGATGAATTCGACCGAATCGATAAGGATTTTGGGAAAGTCCGGGTCTTCGGGGAAAACCCTGATTTTCTTCCTTTTAATTTGAGGCTGGGGCTTGCGGATTTCATGTCCCAAAAACTTCGATTTCATGGCAATCCACATCGGGTCAATGGATTTGTACTTCTGCACCAGTTCCAGTATTTCCACAGAGTCTAAAGATTCTGCTCCCCCCCCTTTTTGTACGGTCTTGATGATACTGATAAATCCCGAACGGACGGAATTTCCATCAAGTGGAGGCAGTGGGGAAGAAGAAACAGAAAATCGGGGTCTTCCGATGGTCTGTTGTCCATTATCGGGTCGGTTCTGGTGGAGATAGTCCAGTTCGAAGGTGAAAACCGTTCCCTCTTTGTTGACCACAGGCTCGGAAAAAGCAAATAGACAGGCATGGTCCTTACCGAGTTGATCAGTGTTCATTGTGCCTTCCGATAACCAACCGGTTTCAGCTGGTTTATTGTCGATCGCTAAAGCGGCTGAGGATTTTCCATTCTTTTGTGGGAAGTTGCTCATGGGTTTAATCATGCGGACTGGCTTACCTTTGCCTTTCGTGCCACTTGGTTTTGCAAAAATTCTC
>ERZ802819.2008-NODE-2008-length-11913-cov-13.4622_pt1 | contig 11913 bp, 9 predicted proteins | sample MGYA00345647_ERZ802819 | MGnify/ENA primary metagenome ERZ802819 (study PRJEB30503, sample SAMEA104212355) | marine metagenome | biome: Westerlies Biome; feature: [SRF] surface water layer (ENVO:00010504) within the epipelagic zone...; material: water... | reverse complement strand
GATTATGAATTCTAACCAGGTCAGAAAGTCTTTTATAGATTATTTTAAAAAGAATGGTCATGACTATGTCAGTTCCAGTTCTTTGGTTCCTGATAACGACCCTACTTTGATGTTCGCTAATTCTGGAATGGTTCAATTCAAAAATGTTTTTACCGGCTTAGAACAAAGAAATTATACAAAAGCAACTACCTCTCAAAAATGTGTCAGAGCAGGGGGGAAGCATAACGATCTTGAAAATGTTGGATTTACAACGCGACACCATACATTTTTTGAAATGCTTGGAAATTTTTCATTTGGTGATTATTTCAAAGAGGAAGCAATATTTTATGCTTGGAATTTAATAACTAAAGAATTTGAAATAGATCCTAAAAAATTACTAGTAACAATTTATCATAACGACGAACAATCTGAAAAATTTTGGAAGAAAATAGCCAATCTCTCTGATGAAAAAATTATTAAGATAAATAGTTCAGATAACTTTTGGTCTATGGGGGAGGTTGGACCCTGTGGCCCATGTTCTGAGATTTTTTATGACCATGGTGATAAATATTTTGGAGGTCCTCCTGGATCTCCTAATGAAGATGGTGATAGATTTATAGAAATATGGAACTTAGTATTCATGCAATACGAGCAAGTTGATACTAATAATAGAATAGACTTACCAAAACCTTGTGTTGATACCGGTATGGGGCTCGAACGAATAACAGCTTTACTAAATAAAAGTAATGATAACTATTCTTCTGATTTATTCACACATATTATTGATGCTACTCAAGAGTTAATTAACAAAAAGGTTAATGACGAGAATAAATCAAGTTTTAGAGTCATTGCAGACCATTTAAGGGCGTCCTCTTTTCTAATTGCAGATGGAGTTATGCCATCAAATGAGGGCAGAGGTTACGTATTAAGAAGAATACTAAGAAGAGGGATTAGACACGCTTATACATTAGGTTCAAGAGAGCCTATTTTTCATAAAATATTTCAAGACTTAAAAATGTTAATGGGAGATTTCTATGAGGAATTAAATTCTAGGTCTGATCTTATTTTAGAAACCCTATCTTCTGAAGAAGAAAAATTTAGGGAAACATTATCTAAGGGGTTGGATATATTAGGTCAAGAAATTCCTAAAATTAATAATAACACCCTTGATGGAAAAATAGCATTTAAACTTTACGACACTTTTGGCTTTCCACTAGATTTAACACAAGATTTTTTAAAATCTAAGAATATACAAGTAGACACTAATTCATTTAATGAGGCTATGGAGATGCAAAAGCAAGAGGCGCGATCTTCATGGAAAGGTAGTGGCGATTCAGCAACACAAAAAATCTGGTTCGATTTGGCTAAAAAAATTAAACCCACAAATTTTTTAGGCTATGAAAAAACTACAATCAAATCATCTATACTCTCCATCCTTAAAGATTTCAAAGAAGTAAATAAAACCACTAATGACTCAAAAAATTATCTAATTATTACTGAAAATACTTGCTTTTATGCTGAATCTGGTGGTCAAGTAGGGGATAGGGGAATGATAATATCTCAAAATACAGAATTTAAAGTACTAGATACTAAAAAAACACAACAAGGTATTTTTATTCATTTTGGAGAATTGATATCAGGTTCATTAGCTGTTGGAGATGAAATAGAGCTAAATATTAATACGTCATTAAGAAATTCAATTAAAAAAAACCATTCCGCAACTCATTTACTCCATGCAGCACTCAGGAATAAACTTGGTAATCATGTAGCTCAAAGAGGATCTCTAGTAAATGAAGAAAAACTTAGATTTGATTTTAGTCATAATAAGCAAATTTCAAAGGAACAAATCATGGAGATTCAAAGTGAAGTAAATAGTATATTAGCTAATTCTATTGAAACAGATATTTCAATTAAATCTCAAGAAGACGCTATACGACAAGGTGCTATAGCTTTATTTGGTGAAAAATATGGAGATGAAGTAAGGGTTGTCACTTTAGGATCTAAAGATAATACACCCTATTCAATTGAGTTATGTGGTGGAACCCATGTTGATAATGTCCAAGATATAAATAAATTTCAAATCACAAGTGAAGAATCAGTCTCTTCTGGTGTGAGAAGAATAGAGGCTTGTACTGATACCAATGTTGATATATTCAACGATAATCTTGCAATTGTACAAAAAAATTTAGAAAGAAAACAAGAAGAACTAATTCAAAATTTAACTAATCAAATTAATAAAATAGGTGGATCTATTACTTTTAAAGAAGAAAATAAAAGTCTTTATATCAAGAAATTAGAAAATCATCTGGAGGTTTTGAAAAATAAATCTATTCTTAAAAATTCTAGTGATAATATAATAACTGAAGATAAAATTAATGAAGTTACCTTTGTCACTCAGACTATTAATGGACTTCCTCCTAAGGAATTAAGATCAATTTATGATAAATTCAAAGTTGAAAAACAACATTCTATTTTAGCTTGCGTAACTATAAATAATGAAAAAGTTTCTATTGTTGTCGGGTTAACAAAAGACTTAACAGAAAAATATGATGCACGAGTTTTGATTAAATATTCTTTCGATCATTTAGGGTCAAAAGGAGGTGGGGGTAGAGTAGATTTTGCTCAAGCTGGTGGTGATAAAAAAACACATATAAATCAAGCTTTTTTAGCTATTAAAAATCAGATTTAGTTTAATTCTGATTGTAAGTTTTTATCTAAGCAATTTAAAAAATCTTCTGTATTCATCCATTTAGTATCTGATCCAACAAGTATTGCTAAATCTTTAGTCATATTTCCAGACTCTACGGTTTGAATGCAAGTTTTCTCTAAAGTATTAGCAAAATTGATTAACTCGGGATTGTTATCAAATTCCCCTCTAAAATTTAAACCTCTCGTCCATGCAAATATGGAGGCTATAGGATTAGTTGATGTACTCTCACCTTTCTGATGCTGTCTGTAATGTCTTGTTACGGTGCCATGTGCAGCTTCTGACTCTATTGTTTTACCATCTGGAGTCATTAGTACACTAGACATCATTCCAAGAGATCCAAAACCCTGTGCGACTGAGTCAGATTGAACGTCTCCATCATAATTTTTACATGCCCACACAAATTTTCCATTCCATTTCATAGCAGATGCTACCATGTCATCTATTAATCGGTGTTCGTATACTATATTTTTTTCTTTAAACTTATCTTTAAATTCACTTTCATAAATTTCATGAAATATTTCTTTAAATCTTCCATCGTATTTTTTTAAGATCGTATCTTTAGTTGAAAGATATACTGGCCAATTAAGTTTTAATCCATAATTAAAACATGCCCTTGCAAAACCTTTTATGGACTCGTCAACATTATACATTGACATAGCTACACCACTTTTAGAAAATTCAAAAACCTCTTGCTCAAGAGTTTCACCATCATTAGTTATATATTTCATAAAAAGCTTACCCGGTTTATCTATTACCATTTCAGTTGCTTTGTACTGGTCTCCAAAAGCATGACGTCCTACAACAATAGGGTTATCCCAAGATCTGACAATTCTTGGTATATTTTTACAAATGATAGGTTGACGAAATACTGTTCCATCTAAAATATTTCTTATTGTACCATTGGGAGATCGCCACATCTTTTTTAGGTTATATTCTGACATACGACCATCATCTGGTGTGATGGTTGCACACTTAACCCCTATGCTAAATTTTTTAATTGCATTAGCTGCATCTATTGTAATTTGATCATTTGTTTCGTCTCTTTTTTGAACTGATAAATCGAAGTATTTTAAATCAATCTCTAAATAAGGCAGAATGAGCTTTTTTTTAATAAAATCCCATATAATTCGGGTCATTTCATCACCATCTAATTCTACAACAGGGTTTTTAACTATTATTTTTGACATTTGTTCAGATATTAAGAGATTTTAATGTATAGCAAATAATAGCTTTAAAAAAAATCTATTTTATTGATCAAATTATGCAATTCAGATATTAATGGCAACCATTATGTACTTTCGTTTTCATAAAGAGATATCGGCAGCATTAATAATATTATTTTTGTTAGTTATTTTTTTCTACTTTATTTACACACCTCTATTTTTTATTTCGATAATCCTTCTTTTGTTCACCTTCTATTTTTTTAGAGACCCTGAAAGAACAGTCCCAATAGGTGAAGATATATTAGTAAGTCCAGCTGATGGAATTATTACAAATATTACTGAGTTAAAAGAAGGTAAAAAAAATTATACAAAAGTTTCTATATTTTTAAGTGTATTTAATGTGCATATACAAAGATTACCTATTTCTGGAGAAATATCTAAGATTGACTATTTTGAAGGTAAATTTATCAATGCAACTTTAGACAAAGCAAGTGAAGAAAATGAAAGACTAAAGTTAACTATTAAATCTGGTAATAATATAATTCATGTAACTCAAATTGCTGGATTAATTGCCCGACGAATAATTTGTAACGTAAAGTTAAAAGATAAAATTAATCAGGGTGATAGATACGGAATTATCAAATTTGGTAGTAGAGTAGATATTGAATTTCCAAATAATTTTAATCTATTAGTCAATGTAGGGCAACAATGTATCGGGGGAGAAACTATCATTGCTCAAGAATTAAAAACAATCAAAAGCGCCAAAAGAAATTTTAAGAAAATTTAAATTTTTAATGAGAGAATATTCCTTTATTAAATTTATTCCTAATTCTATTACATTGATGTCATTAATTGCTGGAATTTCATCTATTAAATTTTCTATTCAAGGGAATTGGAAATTATCTGTTTTGATGATTATGTTAGCCGCTTTTTTTGATTTCTTCGATGGATGGATGGCAAGAAAATTAAAAAAATCTTCTCAATTTGGTGCAGAATTAGACTCACTATCAGATTTCATAAGTTTTGGCTTAGCGCCATCGCTTCTCATAAATCTTTGTTATACTCACGAGTTGGGAAGAATAGGATGGACTTTTAGTCTTTTTTATATTGTTTGTGCTGCATTGAGATTAGCCAGGTTTAATATAGAAAATACGAGAGAGCAAAGTAAAACTTTTATTGGAATACCATCACCGGCTGCAGCAGGAATAGTAATGATACCGTTTTTCATGAGCTTTATGGAATTTAATTATTTCAATATAAATCAATTAATTTTTAGCTCTTCTCTAATTATTTTTGCTGGTGCTATGATGATTAGTAGGGTTCCTACACCTTCAGTTAAGAATTTAAAACTTAAACCCCTCTATATGAGGTTTGCTACTATTGCAGTGGTACTAGTTTTAATATTTCTAATAACATATTTTTGGCAAACTACTCTTGTGATAGCTCTATTGTATTTATTGATGTCTTTGATTAATTTACTTATTTATTTTTTTAGTTTCTTTAGAACTGCTAGAATTTAGATATTTAGATTTTAACATTAAAGCTGATGGTGTTACCAATAATGTTAATAAAGTTGAAAAAAGTAAACCAAATACAATTGCTCTAGAGAGATCAACCCACCACTGTGTATCTGGAGAATTATAAGTATATTCTAAACTAGCAAAGTCTATATTAAGTTTCAGTGCCATGGGCATTAAACCTAAAACAGTTGTAGTTGTAGTTAAAAGAACTGGTCGTAATCTTTGAGCGCCAGTCATCAATATAGCTTCCTTAGCATTTTTTGTTCTTTTTACTAAGCGATCAAAAGTATCTATAAGAACAATATTATTATTAACAACAATTCCAGCTAAAGATATGACACCTATGCCACTCATTACAATTCCAAAAGGTTGTTGGGTTATTAAAAGACCTAAAACGACTCCGACAGTGGACATAATTACTGCAAATAAGATGAGTAGGGTGCTACTAAAACTATTAAATTGGGTTAATAGAATAAGCCCCATTAAAAATACAGCAACCATAAATGCTTTTTGAAGAAAGGCTTTTGATTTATTTTGACTTTCATCCTCTCCTTTAAACGTAACTTCAACACGGGGGTCTATATTAGCTGAATTAAATTCAGGGATATCTAATCCAAAATTATTGGGAATATCAAACTTTTGAATTCCAAGCCAATGTTTAATAAGCCTCACATACGCGTCAGTTTGGTAAAACCTAGTTACATCAGATTTTATAGTTTCAATTCTATTTTGGTCTAATCGAACAATATTTCCAGTTTCTTGTTTAGTTTGCACGTCAGTGAAGTTTGAAATAGGAACATATCCATTAGAAGTTGGAATTTTTATGCTATTTAATTGGTCAATTGTTCTTTGGTTTTCAGGTAACCTTAAATAAATTGGGATAGAGTCGTCGCTGTCATTGGGTCTAAATTCACTTAATTTCAAACCTCCTGTTATTAATTTAATAGTATTACCAATAATAGCTATGCTTGCACCATATTTTGCAGCTTCTTCTCTATCAACATATAATTGATACTCAATACTTGGAGATGGGAGGGATGTTTCTAGATCTTTTAAACCTGAAATTTTTAAAAGATATTCCTCTATTCTTTTAATTTCTTTGATTGTTAAATTTGGATCAGAGGATACCAGATTTATTTCTATAGGTTTCCCCCTAGGCGGCCCAGCTCTTTGAGTTCGTGTTTCAACTTTAATTCCTGCAATTGTAGATGTAGCCTCTCTGATCTCAGATATCATCAAATCAGATTTACGTCTTTTATCCCAATCTTTGAATTCTATATCTATAAAACCAATAATATCAGGTGAACTCTCCTGCCTATTAGAAACATTTCCTGAAGTAGTATAAATAGACTTAAATTCATTATTAATATTTTGAATATCTATAATTTTCTTTTCAACCTTACCAACCAATAGATCCTTTTCTTTGACTGATAAATTACCAGTGGCATAGACTATTACCTTAGTATTATCAGCTTCAACGGATGGAAAGAAGGTAACACCTTTTCCATACTTTCCATAAGCTCCATAAATACCAACAAGTAGTGAAATTGATAAAAATAAAATTTTAAGAGGATTATTGATACAAAGTCTTAAAACAGATAAGTATATTCTTGTGAAAAATCCAACTTTATTTAAATCAGTTAAATCTTCGTCATCATCTGCATTAATTCTAGGTATCATTATTTTTTGAAAAAGACCTTTATTTTTTAAATATCTAAATAATTTGAAAACTAAAAAGCCTATAGCAAGTGAGGAAACAATCTTAATTCCCAAACTTAGGTATTTATCAAATTTTAACTGACCAAGAAAATTCAATGCAATATAATTTATTCCTACAAATAAAATAAGCGGAACAATGAAGTAGAAGAACAAATTTCTTATTTTATAGGTCTGAGTACCAATTATAGGCACTACAACCAAAGCCATAGCCAAACTTGAACCTAGAACAGAGATTACTGTAATGGGGATATATTTCATAAAACCCCCAGTGGTTCCAGGCCAAAAGAGCAATGGAATGAATGCTGCTATAGTTGTTAGAGTAGATGCGATAATTGGGAGAGACATTCTGGATGCAGCTTTAATATAAGAGTCTGCCAAACCCATTCCTTCTTGAATTTTTCTTTGTGCGTATTCAACTACTACTACTGCCCCATCAACTAACAGTCCAACAGACAATATTAAACCAAAAAGAACTACCATGTTGATAGTGAAGCCCAATGAATAAAGAACTAATATAGCTGCTAAAAAAGACCCTGGAACAGCTAAGCCAACTAGCAAACTAGATCTTATACCCAAAAAAAGAATAACCACACTCATAACAAGTAATATTGAAAAAATTACATTATTCTGCAAGTCGCCCAGCATTTTTTTAATATTAACAGACTCGTCCCCAGAAAAAGTTATTTTTATTTTAGAAGGAAGAGTTTTTTGTTCGCTCTCTACAATTTCTTTTACTTGATTGACAGTCTCAACAATATTTGCACCTATTCTCTTTGATATTTCTAATGTAAATGCGGATTGATTATCTAATCTTGCAAATTTTTCGGGATCTTTAAAAGTTCTTTTTAAAGAGGCTATGTCTTTGAATTTGATGGTCTTTTTATCATTAACTTTAATAGGCGTATTAAAAATGTCATTAAGATTTTCATATAAACCTGGAATTTTTATTACAAATCTTCCATCTCCAGTATCTAAATTACCCGCAGACACAACTTGGTTGTTAGACCTAACAAAATTTAAAATTTCATTTAGATTTAGGCCATAGGCTTCAATTTTATTTTGATCAATAATTATATCCAGTTGTTCTTCTCTTTCTCCTCCAATCTGAACCTCTAAGACATTAGGTAAAGATTGAATCTTATCCTTTAGATCATTGGATACTTTTTTAAGAAGGAATTCAGAAATATCGCCACTTATTGAAACAACCAAAATAGGAAAAAGGCTTATATTTACTTCGCTGACTTTGGGTTCTTCAGCATCATCTGGAAGATCAGATTTAGCACGATCCACTTGCTCTCTTGTATCTAGCAGTGCCTGATCAGGATCAAAACCTTCATTAAACTCTAAAAGTATATTGCCTCCACCTTGATAGGCTGTACTTGTCATTTGGTTTTTGCCTTCAATGTTAGATATTTCATCTTCTATTGGTTTAATTAGGAGTTTTTCTGAGTCCTCTGGAGATATGCCAGTTAGACCTAATGAGACATATATATAAGGTAAACTTACGTCGGGTGAGGACTCTTTAGGAATATTATTAAAAACTAAAGAACCACTTATAATAACAAAAAGAAAAATAGAAATCGTTGTTCTATAATACTGACTAGCAAGACCTACTAAATTCATGATTGTTTAAAAACTTACTTCTTCGCCAGTAGAAACATATTGTTGACCAACGATAATTAACTGTTCCTTTTCATTCAATCCAGTAACAAGCATGTACTCAGAAGTATCTTCTATGACTTGAATTTCTTTAAACATGACTTTACTCTCATCGTTGATAACCTTTACACCAAGTGCCCCATCATTACCTAAGGCCAATATTGATGGTGAAATTTTATGGGCAAGAACCTCTCCTTTTTTTATAGATATCATTGAAGAAAGACCATCTTTATATCTGTAATTTTTGTTATCTACTTTGACCACAATTTCAAAGGTTTTTGTATTAGGGTCAGATATAGGAGAAATATAATCAATCTTTCCCTCTATCTCCTCACCAAGAATTGATATGCTAACTTCATTGTTTAAAGATATACTTAAAATCTCATTTTCATTGATGTATCCAAAAATTTTAAGAGACGAGAGATCTATTAACTCATAGACTTTTTCCCCTGGCATAACTAATTCACCACCAATTTTATGGCCATCTAACAATATTCCATTAAAAGGAGCAAATAGTGCTACTTTATTAAATTCGTTTTGAGATAAAAGATCAATATCGAATAATTCCTTATTGGTATCAAAATCATCTAACTTTATTATATGTTGACCTTTTTTAACAAGTGTTCCTGCTTTGATCATGACTTCGTCAACAGTAGTCATAACTTCAGATTTAATTTCAATTCTCCTTGAAGCTTCAGTTGTAGAACTGAAATCTATACTGTCATTAATAATAGTAGCTAAAGACTCAACAACTTGAACATTAAATAATTTTTTTTCGGTCTTTTCAGCTTTGCCCCATTCAGAAGCAACAAGACTCTGTTGCAAAAATATTAAAAGAGAAATTATTAGAGTTTTAAAACTAGATTGATGCATGTTTTTTTGTAAATCTTCCTATAGGATTATATGTAAACGAAGTTTTATCAGATTATATAGAAAATGAAACAGTGGTATAAAAATAGAAAAAATGATCATTTTTATCTAAAAGCTAAGAAAAATTCATTTATTTCCCGTGCTTATTATAAATTAGAGGAAATAGATAGAAAAAAACAGCTAATTACCAAAAATTGTAGAGTATTAGATATAGGTTGCGCTCCAGGAGGTTGGAGTCAATATGTTCTGAATAAATATGGCAATCAAAGAGTAGTTGGAATTGACATACTTCCTATGGAACACACTTTTGGTGAAAATTTTGAATTCTATAATTATGATTTAAATGAATTTGCAAAAATTTTTGATACCTTTAAATCAAAAAAATATCTTTTTGATATCATAATATCAGATATTGCCCCTAATACCTCTGGCAATCAATTCACGGATCAAGCTAATAGTTTCAATCTTAGTTTATTGTCTGTGAAATTTATTGATGATTTTTTAAAAAAAGGAGGCCACTTTCTTGTTAAAAATTTTCAAGGTGAAGATACAGAACATTTATATAAAGAAATTAAAAAATTTTTTAATAAATCTTCATATATTAAACCTAGCGCGTCTGATAAAAATTCAAAAGAGATTTATATTTTAGGTTTAGAGAAAAAATAGTTTTTCAGCCATAGATTTAAAGAAATTAAATTAGTAAATTCTTTTTTTTTGTTATTGTGAGTGACTTCAAATATTTCTCTATCAAATTTTTTTGAATAATTGATTTTAATTATAGGAAAAGAAAAACTTGATTTATAGAAAGTAATTTTAGTTTTTTTTGTGTTTTTATCAGATAATTGAATAGAATAATTTCTCCATAGATTTTTTGAAAGACCATACGAATATGTATTAAGTATATACTGAAATGTTTTTTTGGGTATTGAGTAACTATAATTTGTATTTAAGTTTAAAATTTTCAATATATATTACAATAAATGGTGTTATTAAATTCTTCAACATGTAATTTTGACTGGAAGCCCAAAAATTTCAATTTTACCAGCCTCCAAGAACAACAAGGCTCGCTTTATAATTTATCGGGTATCAATGGTATTTTGGTTATGTTTATTTGTAATCACTGCCCATATGTTAAGGCCATTGAAGAAAAGATTTCTATAGAAACTGACAGAATTAAAAAATTAAACGTTAATTCAATTGCAATTATGTCTAACGATCAATCCTTATACATAGAGGACTCTGACGAAGGTCTTCGAGAACAAATTAAAAGGGCTAATTTTAATTTTCCATATGTTGTAGACAGTTCTCAAGAGTTAGGCAAAATGTTTGAAGCACAATGCACACCTGAATTTTATTATTTTAATAATTTAATAAAGCTAAAATATAGAGGTAGGTTGGATTCTGATGGTAAAAATTCATCAATGGGTAAACCAGAACTTTATTATGCTATTGAAGAAACTATCTCCAAGGGTTATTGTTCTACCCGACAATATCCAAGTATAGGGTGTTCAATAAAATGGAAAAACTAATTAATAGAAGAAATATCATTTTTGCTATTAGCTCTTTGTTAATAATTAGCTCAACAACTTTTTATTTTTTTATAACTTCTCAAAATAAAAATGAAAAATATTTTGATATTATTTTAGCGGAACTTTATAATGAAGAAGCTCAAGACTATAATAGTAAATTAAACTTTTTATCTAACTTGGATAACCCAGATGTTTCATTTTTTGGTGATTTAAAGTTAGCTTCAATTGATAATCTTGATAAATATGAAAAATTGGATAGAGACATTGTTTTACTCAAGAGGGCTCTTTTAGATTTAGACTCACAAAATTTAAAAAACTTGTCTTTAGATGAAAATTTTATTTTTAAGGATATTGCTAAAATATTTCTCTTAAATAAAGATTTAAAAAACTATGACCAGATCTCCTCTGAAAATGGTGAATTAATCGAAAATTTCTTCTTAAAAGCAGTTAATCGATATTCTAATGAGATTAATTAAACTCTTTTTTTTTCTATTTTTATTATCATCCTGCAATAAATATTTAGGTGTAGTTGAACCTGATTATTCCCCTAGTCGGGGAGTCACTGAATTATTTTCCTCTAATACAAATATTGTAGACTTAAAAGAAGATATCAATTTCGGTACTACTAAATACCCATATTCAAAATCATTTAATGAAAATGTTAATTTTTTAAAACTACAAAAGATAGCAAACATAAATGAGAATACAAAAGTCTATTCCAACAATGATAATATTTTTTATTCAAAAAAAAATTTACTTATTAA
>ERZ802819.1993-NODE-1993-length-11974-cov-18.0306_pt1 | contig 11974 bp, 13 predicted proteins | sample MGYA00345647_ERZ802819 | MGnify/ENA primary metagenome ERZ802819 (study PRJEB30503, sample SAMEA104212355) | marine metagenome | biome: Westerlies Biome; feature: [SRF] surface water layer (ENVO:00010504) within the epipelagic zone...; material: water... | reverse complement strand
TCGCCGTGCGCAAGCGCATGGTGGTGGAGGCCGCTGAATCCTTCGGCTGGCACCGTTTCATCGGCCTTGATGGCGACAGCGTGACCATGAACCGCTTCGGTGCTTCTGCTCCTGGAGGAACCTGCCTGAAAGAGTTCGGGTTCACTGTGGACAACGTTGTGAGCAAGGCGAATGCACTACTGAGCTGAGATTGAGGGGTTTCAAACCCTTCAACAACAACTCCATCGGGCAGCCCTCGTTTTAACGAGGGCTTTTTATTTGGCTTGTGAGCCTTGCAATCAGACCGATCGATCCAACAAGTTGTGCCAAGCGTGCTCACCAAACACCCGCCCATACCCCGACGGTTTCAATCCCTGCAGAGAGAAGAATTTTTTTGATTCAAACCTTCTATCGATTTAAAATTTTAACGCAGTTACTGTGACACAAGAGAGCCGAATCCGAATCAAGAAAAGCGGCATAGACTGCTAAAAAGACCTTTAATTTAAAAATATTACAGAACAAGAAACAATATTATTTCAAAATATCGAAATCGACCCGGCGATTAACAGGCACATGACAACCCATCATTCGAAACAAACTCAAAACAACTTTCAATCACGAGTCAAGTTTGTTGAGCTTCAAAGGCACAGCTTCAGCAGCACCTCGTGACTCGAGGACTTTCTGCAATCCCTCAATATCTTCATCCGTAATCTTCGTCTGCATCGGGCAATGCTTCGGTCCACACATGGAACAGAATTCGGCCTGCTTGTAGATATCAGCAGGCAACGTTTCGTCGTGGTATTCCTTAGCCCGTTCAGGATCAAGAGATAGCTCAAACTGCTTGTTCCAGTCGAAGTTGTAACGAGCCCGACTGAGTTCATCATCACGATCACGGGCACCCGGGCGATGGCGAGCGATATCTGCCGCATGAGCAGCAATCTTGTAGGCGATCAATCCCTCGCGCACGTCTTCAGCATTGGGCAGGCCGAGATGCTCCTTCGGGGTCACGTAGCAGAGCATCGCCGTGCCATGCCAACCGGCCATGGCCGCACCGATGGCTGAGGTGATGTGGTCGTAACCCGGAGCGATATCCGTGACCAGAGGACCAAGCACATAGAAGGGTGCCTCATTGCACTCCTCCATCTGCTTTTTCACGTTGAACTCAATCTGGTCGAGGGGCACATGGCCAGGGCCCTCCACCATCACCTGCACATCGTGCTTCCAGGCCCGGCGTGTCAGTTCACCCAGAGTGTGAAGCTCAGCCAACTGCGCTGCATCGGAGGCATCGTGCTGACAACCAGGTCGGAGCGAATCGCCGAGCGAGAAGGTGCAGTCGTAGCGCTTGAAGATCTCACAGATGTCGTCGAAGCGCGTGTACAGCGGGTTCTGGCGATGGTGATACAGCATCCACTGAGCCAGGATGCCGCCACCGCGGCTCACGATGCCGGTGATGCGACCCTTCACCTTGGGCAGGTGCTCAATCAGCAAGCCCGCGTGGATGGTCTGATAGTCGACACCCTGCTGGCAGTGCTTCTCGATGATGTGCAGGAAGTCGTCTTCATCCAGCTTTTCGATCGAGCCATGCACGCTCTCGAGAGCCTGATACACGGGCACCGTGCCAATCGGAACCGACGATGCGTTGATGATCGCGGTGCGCACCTCATCCAGGTTCACGCCACCGGTGGAAAGATCCATCACCGTGTCGGCGCCGTACTTCACCGCCAGCTTCAGCTTGTTCACCTCCTCGGCAGCATCGGAGGCATTGGGAGAAGCGCCGATGTTGGCGTTCACCTTGCACTTGCTGGCGATGCCGATCGCCATCGGCTCCAGGTTCGTGTGATTGATATTCGCGGGAATGATCATGCGGCCCCGGGCCACCTCTTCCATGATCAGCGATTCCGGCAGGTTCTCCCGCTTCGCCACATGGGCCATCTCCTCGGTGATCACCCCCTGGCGGGCGTAATGCATCTGCGAAACATTGGCCTGGCCCTGACGGGGAGACACCCAGGAAGCGCGCATGAGTCGATCGTGCGAGGGAAAACCCAGGGGTTGGCTCAGGCCGGTGCGATCACGCTGGACACTTCCCTTCGCCGGCATGACCCGGTTCAGGTTCGGAGGGTGTGATCTCAGCCCGGGATCGTTCAGGAACGACCGGGCACCCCTAGTGGTGTTTGAAAGCTAGCAAGAGCGAAGCAGTCAGGACTGCAACCCATTCAGCGCCGATGCCACCACCCGGTGATCAACATCCTGCTGGAGGGGTTGAAGCAGGGTGCGGGCCTGATCACCCAAGGGCTGATCAGCGCCATCCCGAACGACACGGCCGAGGATTTCAGCCCCGCTGACCCGCACGGTGCCATCGGCATCCCTGATCGCCATCGTTGCCAGTTCCAGCAGCCAGTTCAGATCGATCTCCGGTTGTTCCGCCAGCGCCGAAAGGATGCTGCAACGCACCAACCAGGCGTCATCCGCTTCAAAGGAGGAGCGCAGCAGAGGCCAGGACCGCTCCACGCCATAACTGGCCAGGGCATTGGCCGCTTCCGCCCGCACGTTCGAATCCTCGTCGTCCACCAACAGGCGGCTCAGCACCTGCCAGCCCTGCTCCGTGCGCTTGTAGCCGAGGCCGCTGCAACTGAGGGAACGCACCAGGAACGGTTTCTGTTCCGTACCCAGCACCAGCAACGGCACCGCCTCCTCATCGCTGCAGAACCGCAGCTGGGTCAGGGCCGGCATCGCCCGCACCGGATCACCACTGGAGATGGCGTCCCGCAGGGCGGGAAGATCGGGGCGCTGGTCGTCGGGAGCGGACGTCATCGGAATCAGTCGGTTTCAGCCCGGCTGGTGCGCAGAGCTGACAGCAGCCTGGCGCGCCGACGACGGCGACCGGCGGCACTGCTGACGATCAGCCAGGAACCGACCAGCAGCGCCGGCAGGGCGTGGGATCGGTCGGTCCCCTGCCGCTGCTGCATCGCCACCACCGCCACAGCGATCAGCAGCGGCGCCCCGAAGGACATCAGCACAGGCATCAGTTTCCTCATGGCGTCTGACGCTCCAGCATCCAGGCCTGCAACGTTGCCGTGAGCACCGCGATGCCAACCGGCAGAGAGGCCTCGTCCGGATCAAAGCGACAGTGATGCAGGGGTGCACAACCCTGCGATCCAGCCACCCCGAGCCGAAGCATGGTGCCCGGCACATCCCGCAGCAGTTCAGCGAAATCCTCGGCCCCCAGGGAGGGTTGCTCCACGGCCACAACCCTTGAGCATCCCAGCCGTTCCACGGCGCAGCGCTCCATCAGAGCGGTGAGTTCCGGATCGTTGTGCACCGGCGGCGCAATGCACCGGTACCGCACATCCGCATCTCCCCCGGCGGCTCGGCAGATGCCCTGAACCGTCTCTTCGATCCAGCCCGGCAACCGCTCATGCAGTGCCAGATCCAGACAACGGACGGTTCCCAGCAGCCGCACGCGATCCGTGATCACATTGAACGCCCGGCCGCCCTCAATCCGTCCAAAACTGATCACCACCGGCTGCAGTGCATCCAATCGGCGAGCGATCGTCTGCTGCAGCTCCGTCACCACCCTGGCCGCGATCCAGATCGCATCCACCGCCTCATGGGGACGGGCGCCATGGCCCCCCTCCCCGTGCACCGTGATCTCCAGCTCCCCGGCAGCCGCCGTCAGGCAGCCGCTGCGGATGCCGACCGATCCGGCCGGCAGGTTGGGCACGACATGCACACCGAACAGAGCATCCAGCCCCTCCACCGCTCCGGCATCGCGCATCCAGACCGCCCCCTGGGCGAGTTCTTCGGCAGGCTGGAACAGCAGGCGCACCCGGGTGGCCAGCCCGTCGTCGGCCGCCAGCAGACGGGCCACCCCAAGACCGATGCAGGTGTGCAGATCGTGCCCGCAGGCATGCATCACCCCCTGATGCCGGGAGGCATGGGGCAGCCCGGTGCGTTCCTCCACCGGCAGAGCATCCATGTCAACGCGCAGCCCAACGGTGGGGCCATGGTCCGGACCCAGTTCCGCAAGCACACCCGTGCGGCCGACCCCTTCACGCACACGCCAGCCGGCGCGCCTCAGTTCACCAGCCACCAGAGCAGCGGTCTGGTGCTCTTCACCGCTCAGTTCCGGATGGGCATGCAGATGACGCCGCAGCTCGATCAACTCGGGAAGCGCCTCGGGCAGCAGATCGAGCACGGTCATCGGCTGTCAAGCGCCAGGAAAGCCATCAGATCCGCTGTGGGCACAGGGGGCCAGCGCCGGATCTGCAACAGCCACTCGCCATCCCGGTAGCGATTGTCAAGCCCGGAGGCGGCGGCCCAGTGGCTCTCCGCTTCACCGGACGCTCCGCGCTGCCACAGCAGAGCGCTGAGGGCAGCACGGGCATCGGCGAAGAGCGGATAGCGCCGGATCAATTTGCGCAGCTCCGCCTCGGCCCAGACCTGGTCACCCTCCTGCCAGGCCGCCAGTGCCTCACTGGAACGGGCCATGGCGAATCCCGGCCTGGCCTCTGACGCACGCCCGTAGAGCGAACGGGCTTCGGCCCAGTCCCCTTCGGAGCCACGCACATTGCCCAGGTTGTAGAGAGCGGAGGCCTCCATGGGATCGCGATCCAGAATCCAGAGGTAATCCGCCGCCGCCGCAGACCAGTCCTGCAGGGCTTCCTCGGCGGTGCCCCGATTCAGATGGGGATCGGCTTCCTCAGGGGCCAGGGCGATGGCACGACTCTGATCGTCGATGGCACCGGTGGCATCACCGAGGGCCAGGCGCACATTGCCGCGGTTGCTGAGGGCGGCGGGATCCTCCGGCAGAACCTCGAGAACGCTGTTCCAAAGCGGCAGCGCCCGCACGAAATCCCCCTCACGGCTGGCGCTCAGAGCCTGCCCGTAGAGCACCTCCCCCTCGAGAGCCACGGCCGGGAACGCACCGAACAGCAGCAGGCTCAGCACCGCCAGCGTCAGCAACGCCTTCATGCAGCCTCCACAGATCCCAGGTGCCGGCGAGCGGCATCGGTGACCATGCGACCACGGGGGGTGCGCAGCAGCAGACCCTGCTGCAGGAGGTAGGGCTCGATCACGGCCTCCAGCGTCGCGGGATCCTCGCCGAGAGCCGCCGCGAGCGTCTCCAGACCGACGGGCCCGCCGTCGTGATGATCCAGCAGCAGGGAGAGAAGCCGGCGGTCGCTGGCATCCAGTCCGCGGTCATCCACCCGGTGCAGGCTGAGAGCCTGACGGACCAGCGGCTCATCCACGGCTTCGCCGGCACCCTGAACCGTGGCCACGTCGCGGACCCGGCGCAGCAGGCGGTTGGCGATGCGCGGGGTACCGCGACAGCTGCCGGCGATGCGGGCACAGGCCTGTGGGGTGAGGTTCACCCCCAGCAGACCGGCCGTGCGCGCCACGATCGCTTCGAGATCCTCCTGGCCATAAAACTCCAGGCGCTGAATCAGGCCGAAGCGGTCCCGCAGCGGTGAGCTGAGCGATCCGGCACGGGTGGTGGCCCCCACCAGGGTGAACGGAGGCAGATCAAGGGAGCGGGTGCGTGCCGTGCTTCCCTTGCCGACCGTGAGATCCAGACGACGGTCTTCCATCGCCGGATAGAGCAGCTCCTCCGCCACACGGGTCAGCCGGTGGATCTCATCGATGAACAGGAGCTCCCGCGGCTGCAGATTCACCAGCAGCCCGACGATGTCGCGGGGGCGTTCCAGTGCGGGAGCACTGGTGATCCGGCAGCTGACCCCGAGCTCCTCCGCCAGCACCAGCGCCATGGTGGTCTTGCCGAGGCCAGGCGGGCCGTACAGCAGAACGTGATCCAGGGCTTCGCCGCGGCCCATGGCCGCCTGCACCGCAATCCCCAGCACCTGCTTGAGCTCAGGCTGGCCGATGTAATCGTTCAGGCGGCGAGGCCGCAGACCGTCGTCGGGTTTTGCCGCAGCCTCCTCCGGCAGCGGCTTGGCATCGAGCATGGCCTCGCGACGCGGTGCCCGCCCGCCGGCATTGGAGGAGACGATCGCCATGCAGGCAGGGTACCCAGCTCTGGATAGGGTCGGGAGACGGAGGCGCAGGTATGGCGAAAGGCGGGACCAAGAAAGCCGCGGCGGCAGCGGCACGGGCAGCGGCCAACCGACTTCTGGCGGACAACCGTCAGGCGCGTCATCAATACGACATTCTGGAAACCCTGGAGACCGGCATCGAACTGGTCGGAACGGAAGTGAAATCGATCCGTGCCGGCAAAGCCAATCTGCGGGACGGCTTCTGCCTGATCCGCAACGGAGAGCTGCAGCTGCACAACGTGCACATCTCGCCCCACAGCCATGCGGGCAGTTATTTCAACCACGACCCATTGCGCACCAGACGGCTGCTGGCCCACCGGCGCGAGATCGACAAACTGCGCGGCCAACTCGATCAGAAAGGACTGACCCTGGTGCCCCTCAACATCCATCTGAAGGGCTCCTGGATCAAGCTCACCATCGGTCTCGGAAAGGGCCGCAAGCTGCACGACAAGCGCGCCGCCGAGAAGGAGAAGCAGAGCAAGAAGGAGGTCCGGGCTGCGATCGCCCGGCTCTAATCCATCGGGTTGAAGTCGTTCTCCTGCATGGGAGCGCCAGGGGGCCGGGGAGCAGAGGACGGTGCCTCCGGGGTTGGGCGATCGTCGGACTGCACGGAGGATGGACGGCCAGGCTGCGGCTGGGGGTTCGGGGTCGCTGGCGTGCTGGGCGCTCCTGTGGCGGGATCCGGGAACGGATTGGGATCGATGGCCGGAAGAGGGGGCCGTTCGGCGCGATCGGCCCGGCAGGAGAGCGTCAGCAGACCCGCAGACACCCCTTCGTTGGTGACCAGCACCTGCACGGGTGAGCCGGCCGCCGCCGGCAGGGTGACCACCCTCAGGGGGCCGCGCTGCTTCTCCACCTGACCCTGCGCTCCAAAGATGGTCATCTGCATCAGCGGCGTGCCGTTGATGCCCAGCACCAGATCATGGCCAGCTGGAACAGTCACGGAGATCAGTCGGGCGCCGCCCGACGGCACCCGCAGCGACAAATTGGTGGCCGTGCCTGGTTTGGCCGTGACGTTCTCGATCGTCACCTCCGAAAGGCTCTGGATCGCGGCGGCATACCAGAGCTGGCGATAAGGCTCTTCAGGCCTGCGGCCCTGGATATCGCCGGGCAGCAGGTCACGGGCTCCGGCACTGACCAGCTGCTCCACCACCGTGCCGTTCACACCCTGACTGACCAGGTGCTGCCGCTGCTTGCGCCAGTCCGTCTCCTTCAGCTGGCCAAGCCTGGAGCGCATCCCTGGCGGGAGCTGCTCGATGCGGGCGAGCCACTCCTCCGCCAGATCATTCCAGACGCGGCGCAGCGGGGCGTCCTCCAGGGAATCGGACGGCAGCCGTCCGCCCCGTTCCGGGAATCGAGCCAGCAGGCTGCTGTCCACCAGCTTGAGGAACCAGGTTCGGTCAACCTGCAAGGCCCGCAGACGACTGAGCAGCTTCTGCCGTTCATCCACCTCCGCCGGCGGCAGACTCATGCCCTGGGAACGGCCCACCACATCGCGACTGGTGGAGGGAGCCGTGTCCCGGGAGGCTCCCCGCGTCAACACGTACCAGCCGATGGCTGTGCCGGCGAGAGCGGAGAGAGCGAGGGCCAGCACCACTGGCCAGAGGCCTCCCTCGGCTCCCTGCTCCCGTGCTTCGGCTCGACTGCGGCGCATGGATGTGGGATCCGCGGCGGGAACTGGGTCAGCCGGGCTCCTGAGCGAGGGCAGATCCGGAGCCGGACGGCCCGCGGCCCGGGGAGCGAGCACCACGGTCCGATCGGCTCGGGCGATGGGGCCGGTGCTGTCCGGCATCGGCAACGGCTCGAGCGCGGCCAGCACCTGGGCAGCTTCGGCAAAGCGCCTGTCCGGGTCTTCGAGCAGCAATCGCTCGAGCACGGCTCGAAATTCAGGCTCCAGCTCGAGCTGATCCGGCCATGACCAACCTCCTCCATCCGAGGCGATCAGGCTCTCAGGGGTGCGGCCGCTGAGCAGCACCAGCGCGGTGACCCCGAGGCCATGCAGATCCATCCAGGGCGCGCAGGGTTCCGAACGACCCTGGGCACGGGGGGCGTAGCCCGGCGTTGCACCGGCCAGCGGAGCCTCTCCACGGATCTGGACCAGGCCGAAATCCAGCAGCACCGGCAGACCGTCACTGTGACGTCGCAGCAGGTTGCGGGGATTGACATCCCCATGCACCAGACCGCGACCGTTGATCACCGCCAGCAGTGGCAGGGTCTGACGCAGCAGCAGCAGGACCTCCCCTGCACCGAACACCATCTGACGCTCGCTGCGCTGGCTCAGGATCAGGCTGTAGGCCTCGCCCTCCTGCCAGTCCCGCACCGTCCAGAGGCTGCCGTGAGACTCCAGCAGTTCACCGCAGCGCGGCAGCTGGGGATGCAGCAGAGACTGCAGCCGCGGCCAGATCTGCTGAAACCGCTGGCGGGATTCGGAACTCTGAACCTGGCGGATCACCAGGGGGGTGTCTCCGGCCAGGGTGTCCAGGGCACGCCACAGCCGACCCTGGATGGGATCGCCCTCGCTCAGGGGGTCTTCCAGGCGGTAACGCTGCGCCAGGACGGTACCGGCACCCAAGGCGCTGGATTCGCTCACAAGCCGAGGCTGCTTCAGTGGGCTGGCTGATCGTACCGACGGTTCGGCCGTTGACATTGCCTCTTCTCTTAGGGTCCGGGCCAGCGCATCCCTATCTCGTGCTGCTCGAGACCCTTCTGGAGGTGCGGCGTCGAAGCGAAGCCCTGATCTCACCGCTGGAACCGGAGGATCTGGTTCTCCAGGGCATGGAGGACGCCAGCCCTCCGAAATGGCATCTGGCCCACACCACCTGGTTCTTCGACACCTTCCTGCTGCAGCCGCATCTGTCGGGCCACACCGCCTGCGATCCACGCTGGAGCTATCAGTTCAATTCCTATTACGAGGCTGTCGGGGAACGGCATCCCCGGCCGCAACGGGGGCTGCTGAGCAGACCCACCATCAGGGAGGTGCTGGCCTGGCGCCGCCGGATCGATCTCGGACTGGAACAACTGCTCGACCGCTCCTGCCTGGAGCTGCATCCGGTGGCTGAACTGGGGCTGCATCACGAACAGCAGCATCAGGAGCTGCTGCTGATGGACCTGCTGGACGGATTCAGCCGTCAGCCGCTGGAACCGACCTACGCAGCGGACGCGGATCTGACCCTCCGGGTGAGCGACGCGGGTTGGCTGACCTGCGATGGGGGACTGATGGAGATCGGTCACAGCGGCACAGGCTTTCATTTCGACAACGAGGGGCCACGACACCGGGTGTGGCTGGAGCCGTTCGAGCTGGCGACGCAGCTGGTGAGCAACGCCGACTACCGGGCGTTTATCGCCGACGGCGGGTATGAGCGACCGGAGCTGTGGATGAGTGAGGGCTGGGGGCTGCGGCAGCGACTGAACTGGCAGGCCCCGCGTTACTGGCGCGGCAGCGGGGAAGCGGCCGAATGGCAGGACGAATTCACCCTGGCCGGACGCCAACCGCTTGATCCCGCTGCACCGGTCCGTCATCTGAGCTGGTTTGAAGCCGATGCATTCGCCCGTTGGAGCGGGGCCCGTCTGCCGGTTGAAGCGGAATGGGAAGTGGCCGTGACGCAGCACGGCGAGCGAATCGCCGCTGCTCACGACGCTCTCTGGCAGTGGACCGCCAGCCCCTACCGCCCTTACCCGGGCTTCACACCACCGGACGGCGCCATCGGGGAATACAACGGCAAATTCATGAGTTCCCAGTTCGTGCTGCGGGGCAGCTGCTGGCTGACGCCCCAAGGCCATGCCCGCGACACCTACAGAAATTTCTTCCCTCCCGCCAGCCGCTGGATGGCGTCGGGAGTGCGCCTGGCCCGATGAGTGTCGAGCTGATTGATCTGCATCCTGCACCAGCCGACCTGCATCGGCTGGTGCAGGCAGGCCTGGCCCAGCAGCCGAAACAGCTGCCGGCCTGGCTGCTCTACGACGCCGAGGGATCACGGCTGTTCGCCGAGATCTGCGAACAGCCGGAATACACCCTCACCCGCACGGAGATCACCCTGCTCGAACAGCGGGCGCCAGAGATCGCCTCAGCCGTGGGTGAGGGCGTGGTGGTGGAATTCGGGATCGGCAACGCCCGCAAGGTGGATCCATTGCTGACGGCGCTGCGCCCCCCTGCCTTCATCGCCCTGGACATCAGCCGGACGGCTCTGGAGGACTCCCTCAGCGCGCTGGCGGAGGGGCACCGGGACACCCCGATGCTTGGCATCTGCTGCGATCACAGCACTCTGGACGCCCTGCCGCATCATCCCCGCTTGCAGGGAGCGCGACGCATCGGTTTTTTCCCGGGCAGCTCGCTGGGGAATTTCCAACCGCAGGATGCCGTCACCGTTCTGGAACGCTTCCGGCGACTGCTGGCCGGTGGCCCGTTGCTGCTCGGGCTGGACCAACCCCGCGATCCCAGCCTGCTCGAAGCCGCCTACAACGATGCTGCCGGCGTCTCAGCCGCCTTCGCCCGGAATCTGCTGCATCGGCTCAACCGGGAGCTGAACGGAAACGTCCGACCCGAGCAGTTTCACTACAGGGCCCGATGGCAGCCGCAGCATCAGCGCATCGAGATGGCACTGGTGAGCCGCTGCGAGCAGACCGTGCAGCTCGCGCAGCAGAGCTGGGCATTCGCCGAGGGTGAAGCCTTGATCACGGAACACAGCGTGAAATACAGCCCCGAGGCCGCCGCTGAACTGGCCTCCAGAGCGGGCTGGCGGATCCGGCAGCGCTGGCATGACCCGAACGACACGCTGTCGCTGCACTGGCTGGAACCGGCAGACTGATCCGTGACCTCGGCAGCGTTATGAAGCAGGACGAACGGCGTGAAGCGATCCGGTCCCAGCGCGAGCAGCTGATCAGCGAACTCGAAGCGCTCTACATGAGAGCCTTCGATCGCCTCGGGCAGCTGGAAGGCGATGTCGGCGAGGTGAAGGCGGCTCAGCTCACGCAGATGATCCTGAACTCCAAGACGCGAGCCATCGAACCGTTGCTCAAGGAGATCGAGAAGCCCCTGATCACCACTCCCGCCGACCAGCCATGAGCACCTGGTTGGAGCAGCTGGAACGTGAGCTCGACCAGCGTCTGTCGGAGTTTCTCCGCAACAACCCTGTCCAGGACCAGCTGTTTCAGGACCAGCACCAGCAGGATCGGGCCTCAGCCCTGAAGCGGCAGCGACTGCAACTGCAGCAGGACGCTGAGGAACAGCGCCGGCAGCTGCTGGCACTCGCCGACCAGGTGAGGGACTGGCGGGAGCGGATTCAGCGGGCTGACCAGGCCGGGGCGACGGATCTGGCGGATCGGGCCCGTCGGCACATGGATGAGCTGATGACCCAGGGACGCACCCTCTGGAGTGACCTCGAGAATCTCGGACGCCGCTTCGAGGAAGTGGACGGTCAGCTCAACGCGTTGAGTCGTCAGCCTGAGTCAGCGAACCGGAAGGATCTGGACCGCGACTGGGCTCTGTTCGAAGCGGAACAGGAGCTGCAGCGCATGCGCCGGGACGCAGGCTTCAGCGACTGACAGCTCAGGCCTTCGGTGCCGGAGGTTCAAGACTGACGCCCTCGGGGGGAGGGGTGGGATCAGGATCGGCGATCAGCATGTGCTGCAGAACGATCTCAGGGCGCTCACTGTCGCGCCAGCGGATCCGATAGGCCGGCATCTTCGTGCCACGGCTGGTGGTCTGCTCCACCGGCTCCATCACCCAACCCCGGCGGGAACGGCCCTGGGGGTTGCGCTTGACTACCGCATCGGCGTGTTTGAAGCGAAACCCTACGCGCTCACCACTCATGGGATCTGGACAATGCCACTGTCCTAATTATCCACTGTGGAGGGGCCATCCCCCTTCGCTTCGGGCCTGAGCAGCGGGAAGGCGATCACATCACGGATCGACGGGCTGTCGGTGAGCAGCATCACCAGCCGATCGA
>ERZ802819.1990-NODE-1990-length-11983-cov-10.6526_pt1 | contig 11983 bp, 15 predicted proteins | sample MGYA00345647_ERZ802819 | MGnify/ENA primary metagenome ERZ802819 (study PRJEB30503, sample SAMEA104212355) | marine metagenome | biome: Westerlies Biome; feature: [SRF] surface water layer (ENVO:00010504) within the epipelagic zone...; material: water... | reverse complement strand
CCACAAGCCCCTAGTGATATTATTGTAAGTGATATAAATCATAATTCGGCGACAATAAGTTGGTCAAATAATAGTAATGGTTCTGTACATATTAATGATGTAAGTTATGAATTGAGGTATAAAATTGCATCTGATCCTGATACTGATACTAGTTGGACTGACATAAATATAAATGAGATACATGAGTATGATTTGACGGGGTTAGAACCGAATAGTTCTTATCAAGTTCAAGTGGTAAAGAAAGTGGAAAATACTTTAGTTTTTGAGGGAAGATCTTTTGGTGGTGAAACATTATCAAATGAATATGCTTCTGAAATGTATAATTTCGACACCCCTGATTTACCAGAATGTGTAAGAAAATCATTACCCGGTTTAAGTTTTCACTACGAATATAAATGGTATAAAAAGAAAGCAAATGAACCAGATAGTAGCTATGTGTCTATAGATGATATGTTATTTGGAAATCCTTATGGAACTTTGGCTTGGAGAGGTGAACAAACGAGTTATACTAGTTATGCTTTTAGAAAAGATGCGGATTCAACAAGTTATCAACATTTTGTCTTATGTACAGAAGATCCAGATGGTACTACAGTGAAAATGGAACCAGTGTTTGTAAATACAAATAATTGTAGAATCAATCCTTATCATATAAGAACAAAAGACCTATGGAGATGTGGACAGAGATCATACTCAAGGGGTCAACCTGGATTTGGAAGTGCAAGAAAGCAAAGAAATGTGGATAATAACTGGTGTGAGTATCATAATGAGTATCATTAGTTAGATCTAGATAAATGTAAAAAATGGATTATTACAACCAAAATCATTCTCTAGTTTGACAGTATATACCAAGCGACCTTGTTCGCTGTGGACAAATGTGGCGTGTGTTTTCTTACATATTTGTTAGTCTCTTTTGTCGGGTCATTTTTTACCATCTCATAAATCAATTGAGAGTTCGCCTTCTTTAGTAAAATCTTGTGAAACAGGTTCCCTCGTACACGACGCGACTCCTTGTTCACCACTTTCCCACAGATTTGAATATCGCTCATCTTAGACATGACTAGTGTGCTTTAAAGGGTACTGTAAATGATGTTTTTTGTATTGTAAGACACTTATGTACAAGTCATTTCAATTTTTTGCAAATTCATTCATTGTACATAGAATGTACAAGGATCTCTATGCTCTACTCTCATTGTACAACAATATCATTGGGATACGATTAACATAGTTAATCTACAACAATATCATTGTCCATATTCAAAGCCATCTTGAACAAGTCTTCCGCTGCGGTCAGTTCGATGTTCTTTGCATCCACTTCGTAACTGTCATCATTAAGCCACTTCAAGTCATTGACGAGGGTAATGTCTAAGTTTCTTGTTGCCAAATCATGCAGAGTCTTCATAGAGATGCTCTGTTTCTGGACCCACAGCTTGTTTTCCATAGCTTCTCTTTTGGTCTGGTAAGGTTTCATCACATACAACTCCTTGTTGTTTTCAGGTAGATGATTGTAGATCCACTTGTGTGTAGACAAAGAATCCGCGATGTACTTAGCATGTTCGTACTGTCTAAAGTAGACCACATTATGTTTGCTATCATTTTTCAAAGAGTAGTAGGTTTGAGTAGGTAGATGAATGATCGCATACATTCTAATGTTCGATGCTTACAATATGTGAACAATTTATTGTTTTACGATTCGAGAAGTCTTACTTCTCCTTCTAGAACGAGATCTTTCTAGCGGTCTTCTCCTTGTTTGCTCTAGACTCAACAATAACAGGAGTCACTGGAGCATCTACACTCAGAGGGGTAGTGGTAAGTGGTGTATCAGACGGAGTAGTGGTATGTTCAGCTACTAAAGCATCAAAGTTGTTTACGCTTGACACATGTGACGGAGTGACTTCAGGTAGAGATATGTAGGAGGGTAACTCCGATAATGCAAAGGCGTTGAAAGGCGTGGCCGGAGAATCATTCGCATACAAAGTGACAGGAGGTAACGATGTAGGAGTGGAAGCCGTAGTCAAGGTTGGTCCATATAGATGCACGAGCGCCGAAGTCGGGGTAAGAGGGCAAATCTCTGCGAAGGATTCGAATACACTCAAAAGTCACTGTAAAGACATTGTAAAACTCTTTCAGTGTAAACTTCTTTCAGTGTAAACTTCTTTCTTCAGTGTAAACATCTTTCAGTGTAAACTTCTTTCATTGTACGACAATTCCTTAAGCCCGTACCTTGGTGAACGCTGTTGACAGATTCGCTATTACATAAGGAAGAGGTTCTGGATTGGGGGTTCACCGATACGATACTGTGAGTCTCCATCTGTGAATCCAAAGTTACTTCCTTCAAACGGGGTCTACAACCCTGATCCGCATGAGAACAGATAGCGATCAGTAGGGTTTACGGGATCGCATACAGGAACGCATACAGGAACGCATGCAGGAACGCATACAGGAACGCATACAGGAACGCATACAGTCTGGAAGCGTTTAAAAGCGGAACGCGCAGTAGGGTTTTCGGGATCGCATGCAAGGACGCATGCACTAGGGTTTTCGGGATCGCATACAGGAACGCATACGGGATCGCATACGGGATCGCATGCAGGAACGCATACAGGAACGCATACGGGATCGCATGCAGGAACGCATGCAGGAACGCATGTAAGGACGCATGCAGGGACGCATACAGGGTCGCATACAGGGACGCATACAGGGACGCACGCAGGGACTCATACAGTCTGGAAGCGTTTAAAAGCGGAACGCGCAGTAGGGTTTTCGGGATCGCATGCAAGGACGCATGCACTAGGGTTTTCGGGATCGCATACAGGATCGCATGCAGGGACTCATACAGGAACGCATGCAGCCCGGAAGCGTTTAAAAGCGGAACGAACGCGAACATAGGGGTCTCTGATGGATCGTGTCGAGTGGTTTCGCATGGTTCGCGTCGGGTCAATGGGGCATGCGTCATGCGCACCTCGGCTGACGATCACAGGTGCGTGCTTGGGAGGTGGCGGCTTGGTATGAATGAGCGTCAGCCCGACAGGATACTCATCCTGGAAAGAAGCGGTATGCCTTGTTCCCTTGTTCACATGCATGCAAATCGTGTTAGTATTCGACAATACTGTCAGATGGTTGCTCGTGGAAAGTGCGATGAATTGCAAATGCATCTAATTATTTGCACAATCATTACATTAGGCAGTTTATAATCGCTTTCAATCCGTAGCCGCCGTAATGCTGATTCTCTAGTTTGTGGCTACGGGTGGATCCACTAATCAAATCTAGGGTCTTGTACATTTTCATCATGTTCTCCAGTGAGTCGCTAGTGATAATCAGCTTTCCCGTACGAAAGATGAAGGCGGACGATCGATCGAGATTGACCTTGACAGCTGGATACTTTTCAGGACAGTAGGTGACAAATGGAGGCTTTCTACTGGTACAGTAAGTCGAATTCGATTCGTCATAATCTTGTGTACCACGCGTCGACATCCGCTTCAACAACGCGGGTAGCGAAAGTTCTAGACCGCAATCGACGGTTCCGTTTATCATTACGAGTCTAGTCTGATTGGTGAGGCTTATGTAAGGTTCAGCAAAGGTTGTACATAGAAGTGACATGATAGTGTCGTATGTGGTTTGAAAGTCGTACAAGGAGGCTAATCCTGTAATATGGACTTTCCCATTTGGGAAAATTTTGATGACCTTCTTAGACCAGTCCTCAAAGGATAAGGATAGCTGATTGAAAAACACCTGGACCAGCTTGCGTCTCTTCGTCAAACGAAAGTCTGCTCTATTTTTAGCCATTCGTTTGGTCATGGAGTCGTCGTCAACGGCATGGTACAACTTTTGGATGTCTATAGGCTTATTGACTTGGAAGACTACAGTTAGTGTTGTGATCCGAAAGGAGTGGTTGTTTCGGAAAGTCAGTTCACACAAGTCTAAGTAGTCTTTTTGGTACTTCTCTTTTTCTTCTTTGGTGAACATTCTTTTGAGTTGGAGACGGTTCGTAGAGTGTCAAGCGTAATGACTTGGATAGAATGCTTTCTTCCTTTGAGTAGAAGGTGATGGTTTTTGTACTTGGTGCTGGTGTGTTCGAAACGAAGTTTCCATTCTTCCGGATTCATTTTTGATTAATCATTTTCGAATTCAAAACTGTTCTTAAAGTAGGAGTCTTCCCAATCGCGAACAATGATCGATGCGAGGCTCTGTGTGATGAATAAGAACGATACCTATCATTCACTGCGAGAAATGTGCGAACAATTGACCACCAAACATCTTCCTAAATATGTGTTTAATGAAATGATTTGGACAAAGTTGGAGGGTAATGATTTAATCATTGACGATGAATCATTGGACGCGATGGACGGATACATCACAGACATAGAGTATGTGTACAGCGAACGAGGAGCATTCAAATACAAAAAGAATAGGAACAAAGCGGTCAGACTGAAGCGATCTTATAAAGAAAGGGCATCTATTTAAAAGTTTATGATGATTTGAAACTAAACCATGACTAAGAAGTTTATCATATTTAGTGGAAGTTCAAGCGAACATCTCACAGAAGAGATATGTCAATATCTCGAATGTAAGAAGGGAGACTGTGATTTACAAACATTCAATGACGGTGAAATCAAAATCAAAGTGAATGATTCCGTACGAGGGAAGATTGTCTTTGTCGTCCATTCCATCACATCCACTGGAAACAAGAGTGTAAATGATATGCTAATCGAATTGTATTTGTTCATTCGTACGCTGAAGAGAGCCGCCGCGAAGAAAGTGATTGTGTTCGTTCCTTTCTATGGGTATTGCAGACAAGACCGCAAGACAGAACCTCGTGTACCTATTTCCGCTTCCGATGTAGCGATGATGCTTGAAACAGCGGGTGCTGACAGGATTGTTGCACTAGAGTTGCATTGTGGACAAATTCAAGGGTTCTTTCGAGACATCGCTTGCGACAACATTTACTCTTCGTGTTTGTTGGCAGATTCGTTCGTCAAATTATATCCAAACACGAATCCGTTAGTGGTTGTTTCTCCAGATGCAGGTGGAGTGACTCGAGCGAAGTTGTTCAAAGAGAAGTTGTGTGACTGGAACATCAATAGCGAATTGGCCATTCTAGTGAAAGAGCGTGGTATCAATGGATTGATTAACAATGTGAGTCTAGTGGGAGATGTGTCTGGAAAAGATGTGGTAATTGTGGATGATATATGTGACACGGGAGGAACCCTTTTGAAAGCGGTGGATGAGCTGAAACTATTCGGTGCAAAGACGATCTATGTATGCATCACTCATGGAATCTTCTCAGGGAATGCTTTGGAAAACATCAAAAACTCTCAGATTGAAAAAATGATATGTTCGGATTCCATTCCGCCGAAGAATGTTCCGGATAACATTCAATATGTATCTACTTCGTATTTGCTGTCCAGGATCATTAGTATCTTTATGAATGGTGGGTCTATCAATGAGTTGTTCAAGACGAACACATACACAATTCAAGTGTGAGGCACACAAGATGTCTAAGATATTAATATGTTTACATTATAATAATAATGGAACTGAAAGTGACCGTTGGGATAGTTGTCGTAATTGTCGTTATGTTATTAATGTTTACAGCGGGAAGTAAACACGATTACAAGAAAAGAAGAAATTTGTTGCCATTATGTATACCTATCCCTTTCACTGGTCATGAGATATGTATTCGTCCATACACTCCTAAATCTACTAAGAAGATACCGAAGAGACGCGCTAAACCTGTTCCACAAAAACCAGTAGTAGAGGTTAAAGAGAAAGAGTTTAAAGGTAGTGGCACTTTAAAGCGATTGAAAAATAAACATCAACAGTATCACAGTAGCAACATTAGAGGAAGAAAACATAATCAGTTGCATGACAAAATAGCAGAAGAGAAAACGAGAGATAAGTCGTCGAATCAAGTGCATGACAAAATAGCAGAAGAGACAAGGAGAGCTAAGTTGCGTATGAACATGAGATTCAGAAGGTAAACATGAAAATGATTTACATAACAATAATCTTATCGTTTGGTAATTCTACATCTTGATTCTTGAATCTTCGATTGTTGAATTTGATGGTGTATACATCATTCATTTTTCTACGAATGATAGTACCTACAGCTACTATGGTTTTTCCACTCGGATTTTGTGTAATGAATGAGACCCGTTCGTTAAGGTATTTGTCGTCATTCGAATCATCTACAGTCGACAGCGATGGAAAGGAAAGTGTGTTTTTGGAATGCCGTTCATACATCAGATGTTGTTCGAATGAATGGTGTAGATAGAAGGAAACCATTGTTTTAATGCGCGTTGGGGAGTCCTTGTGATGCGTCGCCACGCTATGTCGTAAATCATTGATTGAGAAGTTTCGTACTCCTGTATACTTTGCAAACATAGATATGATGTAGTTGGATAACTTTCCATCTTTGTACGGAGATCCATCGTTTTTCATAATTAGGTGTTCTGATGTTCGCCGGGTCACTTTTTCCATCTCATACAAATAGGTTCGTATCAGTAGAAGAGTTTCCGCGCTAATGAATGTGTGCACAGCTCCGCCTTTGAAATATTGACTTGTCTTGAAATCTTTGAGAGTCAATTTTCCAGTTTGAATGTTGAGGTAGTTTCGTTTGTCGTCTTTAGCTTGCGGTTTTACTCCTACGAACACTGAACCTAAATTATCACGAAAGACGCTCTCCTTCACATACATATTCATTATGACTCTATCTCTCAGACCTTCGATGGTGTCTCTATCTGGGTGATTGTTCACAAGCCTTACGACCCTCTTAATATCACTCCATAGATAGTATGGTTCGTGTTCAAGTCGTAGGAGCTCCTCCTCTTTGGATAAGTCTATCCCTTGTTTCACATGTTTGCTTAATTTTTCGATCTGATCCTTTTCAATGATTTGCTTAAGATGAACCGGTGAGGACACATCGCTGTGTTTGTAAAGAGTGAGTAGCAAACTGATGTATCCCTTGATGCTGCTTACAGAGATGTGTGAGGTCATCATTTTGTTCAAGAGTCGTTCTGGATTCGTATACAAATGGAGTAGATCATTAGACCCATAAATGTGCATAATGGTTTGTAACTTCGACCGATAACTCTTCTTTGCGATCTCTTTCTGAACACCTGATTTGTTTTTCATTAGAATGCCGTTCTGAATGAACTTATCAATCATTTCGTGGGCACTTTCCGCTGAGAATGATTTGTTCGATATGTTTTGTAACGATTTCGTGTATCCTTCACTCGTATTGTCCTCTGGCATCAGCGTATAAAACCCTTTCGATTGTTGAGTCACTCCTTCATTATGCTGCTGAATGAATACTGGATCCCTTTCTGGTACAAAGACTCGTTCCGCCTCTTTTTGTTTGTACATTTCAACGATTTGTTTCTCCTCGTCTGTCAGGTCGTCTTGTTCCATCGACGAGGGATGAATGAGTTCGCCCTTGTTCAAGCGTATCATCGCTCTTCGTTTTGAAATGACCGCTTTGTTTTTCAAGTAACTCTTCCTAGACTTGTCGGCGTTGTACAACTTTTGTTTCATTTTGTCGACCAAAGAGGTGTCTATTTCTGCATTCGAATCGGTTTCCATGGAACGGTCGTAGATATACTTTAGACTAGGATAATATCTTGTTAAGTGAATACCCAATCAAGTACGCGGTCGCCGAGGCGATGGTTCCGTTCGTGAAAGTGATGAACCCTCCTTTGAGTAAGGACCTCTTTGACAAGTGTGCGCTCAAAGCACCTATACTAAACAGCACGAACCCACTCACTAGACTAGTGTACATGAATATGAAGTGTTTGTTTTGGAACGAAACCATTTTCGCGAAAATGTATGTGAAGAGTGGAACAAATCCAAAGATGTAAAAGGAAGCGATGGTGGACAACGCATGTTTCATGATTTCATGATTGCTGTCGGGTTCACAAAGATTGAACTCCATCAACATCATGTGATTGATGAACATTTCTTTGTTATGAGGTTTAGCGAGTATGCTGACCATTTCAGCAGCATCGTCTAGAGACAACCCCTTTTGTGCGTACATTTGAACGAGTTCACCCACCTCGTTGTCGAAGTTGATCTCGTATTCATGGATCTCTTTATTCCTTTCAGATAAGTAATGCTCCCTTTCGCTGTAGGAACTCGCATAATCACCAAATCCCATAGAGAAACCGTCCGCAAGTACATTCGATAATCCTAGTATCAAAATGGTTTTGATACTCAAGTCTGCGGCGTAGCTTGCTGTAATAATGGCGAAAGTGGTAATTACACCATCCACTCCTCCATATATAATGCTCTTAATATAAGGCACATATTTACCCCCATGTTCGGTCTCTAGATGAAGACGGATAGAATGTTCAGAAGACATCAGGTTTAGTTGTATGAAAACATCTACTTGAACAGTTTGTACTACTTATAAATATCTTTATTTTAACCATTGCGGGTATGAATAATAAGAAAGAAAATTACATTGAAACAAACAAACGCAATGCAAACAGAAAACAACAGCATAAAATGTTTAGAGAAGTACATCAAAGAAGTTAGACAAATTAGAGAACAGTACAACAAACAATTAGATGGATACATCAATGAACTAGAAAAACTGAAAAAGAAACCAGGAACCAAAAAAGACATCGATGAAATGTTTCGTACCATCAAACAAGTGATAAAGAACGAACACTTTTCAGAGTCTTTGATTGACGCAAAAATAAAGCAATGTGTGTGTAAAACTTCGGGTGGTGGAAAGGGAAACAAAACATTATTCAAATGACTACATAGTAAAAGAGTTGTCTAAAGCCAAAAGCATTCATTTCTTCACATAGTATCGTTTGGTGACCAGTTTGTCCTTGATCAAATGTTCATTAAAATACTTTCGAAGAACATATCGGGCTTGCTTCGGTGTAATATTCACACGATTCGCGAGGGTCTTGGCCTTAAATGGCATCTTCTGTTTTTCAAAGTACTCGTGTACATTCGTGAGAACATTTTCGATTTGAAGAGGCTGTACACACACCATGTTTGCTGTATAATGAATGAATGTTATCTTTAAATTTATTTTCACAGGAAAGAATGAGCCGTTAGCGAGTAGATCAACAACCCAAAAAAAAAATTGATTTTCAATTAAAGGGTCCACACCACTACTAACGAAACAAACGAACAGTTGCTCTACACACGATCTGTAGCTGAACATTGCACATTTGCACATTTACATATTTGCACATTTACACAATGGTTTGGACCAGTCATAGTTTCGACAAATTTTGTTGCCACGACGTCATCGTGAATAATCTCAGAACGATGATTACGATTCTAGAACGGTCTGATGATAACAAGAAACAATTCAAGATCGAAAGTTATCGGAACGCACTCAAGAACCTTCCACACAAGGAAATTTCCAGTATGCGTGATATAGCGAATGTTAGGATTGCTGGACCAAGCATCATGGATAAGATCCAATGGATAATCGAAACCAAAAAGAATCTTCCTGAAGTAGAAGAAGAAGAACTAAGAATGTTTAATGAGACATATGAGAATTACGCTTCTAGTGACGAGGATGAAGACGAAGCATCGTCTAGTGGCCATAACCCGAATTCATCAAACAACCAAAAAGAAGACTTTCGCACAACATATTTATCTACTATCTGTCATATAGAAGGACAGATGTATTTGTATATGGATACGGACCACCCTGAAATCAAACAAATTCTGAGGAAGTTTCAACTTCTGAGGAATGAATACTCTGTCATAGATGCTTAATTCGAATAGTGTGTTTTAAAGAAAAGTGTAAATCAACCATATCATCTAAATGTTTTGTACATACATATTTTTTATTCATGTCATATTTGTCACCAACCGAATAGTTTGCTGTTTTCTTACAAAGTTCCTTCCGTAAAGGATCAACATATCCACAGACACACATAGTCGTAGTCATAACTGGTTATCATTATCTTTGTACCACATAAAAAATATTTTACTTACTATCGTTAAATGATGTTCGGCTTGATGCAATTAGTTAGTAAACTTATAGCACTTGAGGCCATACACATTTTCGATTTTCTTATAACAATCAACTACATATGTTTTAAACTCCTGTAGTTCTGTGTATACTTGATGGGGATCTTGTTGATTCCGAATGAAACGATTCATGAAATCGAACCTGACTTCATCTACCATGTCAGCGAGTTGACTTTTATGAATGTTACATTCATTCGCTTTATGTTTTTTCATCAGTTTTGTTTTCATCTCTTTCTCTGTGATTTTCTTTGTCAAGAAGTTGATTCGTAGAGGGCGATTTTGGTTCAATCGCTCAGCTTCCGTAAGGACAGTGGGTCGTTCGTAATTTGTAATGTGTGCAAAATTTCGCAGAATGCTTGCAGTATTATTTCTGTCTGTTACGGACAAAGAGCTCCTTTGAATCGCAAGTATCGCATCTTGAACTCCTACTCTATGATCGTTACACCCTTGATTTGAGCTTGTAGGAGGGTTGTTGACATTTTGGGTTTGTATCCAAGCATAGTAATGCGGATTTGTGTTTCCATTTTTGTGAATCTCACCAGTTCTCCAATCAAACGCGGTGGTACATTGGGTACAGAACATGTGGTTACAACCATCGATACGGTGGATAGGGGCATAACACTCAGGACAAGGTTTGGAGTCCTTTAGTATTGCCTTCGTGGTTGCAATGTCATCGCTGTTACAAACATGAGGTGAAGCATCCTCCTCGTTCGATTTCTCCACCCAACAGTGTTTACAGATTTCGGTTTCACATACTCCACATTTATAGGTTCGCTTATTCACATATCCATTACAATCTTGCTGTCCACATTTTTTGACATATTCATTTCGCACTTTCGTGAATTGCTCCTCAGAGTGTTCCTCTGCTTCTTCTTCAAGTAAATACAATGTATCCCGAAAACCATTAATGACAGCATGGATTCTTCTCAAACGATCATTATGTATCGCATTATTGTAGAGAACAGTGTAGTAGTCTCTATAGTTTGAAGCTCTCCTGATAGAATTTCGTTCCGTGTAGTTTCTTCGGTTGATTCGAACCATTTCATGTTGATTATCTTGGATTGTTTTATTCAAGATTGGTAATTCATTGTATAAAGGCAAAAACTCTTGCGTCTCAGGAAGAAGTGTGGTTTCGAGATTGAACAACCTCTCTTTCTGTGAAGTCTTGATTCGTGAAATACAAGCCTTCGTGTGAGTCTTATGTAGAAACACAGAGTCCCATAAATAATTACACTTCATACACTGAGGTTCGTTGAGAGACATCGTAATGTATTTCTCGGTACAAGAAGAACAAGCTTCGTGGTCACATTTTTCACAAACGACTAACTTATTTGTCTTGCGAATGGGTTCCGCGCAGATATTACAAGTGGTCATGATTCGAAAGCGATAAGGTACTGAATGAATTGGGAGATACCAACTCCGTAAGTGAAGGTTTCAAATTTTTACTTCACTCGTTCATGAACGATAAATCCATCTCAATCAGATGAAGAAAAATAACTCGGAGAACAGTCTTTACTCGTGGTTTAAAACAATTCATACCAGGTTCGATCGTTTGATAACAATGAATGGTTGGTATTTTCATTTTGTAAAGATGTCTACGGTATAATATGATTATGGAGACATACGCTTGTGGATTCGTTTCGTTCCATACGGTAAAATGTCCATCCATTTCGTAGTATACTAAGCTAAAATTACGAATGATTACATCTGTACTATGTGTGTTTTTACTAGAATGAATGTAAATGTGCTTCACAATTTGTGTGATGGCTACTAAATGATCATGCAGCATTTTAAGGCTCGCGTCTCGGTACAAGTTCGACAAATGAATGATTTTCAAGTCTCTTCTACAAATCGGACAAAGAGGACTTATCTTGAACCATTCCTGAATGCATTGTTCGTGATAATGATGATTACAAATGTACTTAGGTACATATTCGTGATCAATGATCTCGGTACAAATGGGACATTCCTCATCTTTACAAAA
>ERZ802819.1988-NODE-1988-length-11986-cov-9.04492_pt1 | contig 11986 bp, 7 predicted proteins | sample MGYA00345647_ERZ802819 | MGnify/ENA primary metagenome ERZ802819 (study PRJEB30503, sample SAMEA104212355) | marine metagenome | biome: Westerlies Biome; feature: [SRF] surface water layer (ENVO:00010504) within the epipelagic zone...; material: water... | reverse complement strand
GGTAAAGGTTTTACCCGTTCCAGGTCCACCAGTTACAATAAGAAATTGCATGCTGAACAAATGAGCAAGTACCCGCTTTTTAGGCGTATCTAAATCTGAAAATTCTTGAGCTACCCATTCTGTGTACTCGTTCCAGATCAGCTCAGAAATACCTCGATTTGATAAAAATGAATCCAAAGAATAGTCTATATTTTTTAGCCAATTGACGATTTCATTTTCAAAGCTAAGGTGACGTTTCATATATAATCGCCCATCCTCTAATTCAAATGACTCAAAACCGGATGTAAACGATAAATCACTCAACACGTGAATCAAGGCTTCTTTGTCCCATGTTGGGCCGTCAATTTGATGGTATAATTCCCACATCATCGTACCAGGATCAAGTATATCCTCCATTTCAATACACACAAAACCCTGTTTATGAAACTCTAACCACCGCAGCAATGCATACCGTATAATAAGAGCCTTTTCTTCGGTTGCCTGCGCCACACCAAATTCAGAAATGAGATAGGAATTGAAGGCCAAAAAATCGGCAGGCTCCCTAAAAACTTGCTCATTTTGAACTAACCAATCCGTGATGATATCTCCGTCATTGCTTGCCATTTACTATCACCTCCATGGTCTTCATTCGTTGTTCTGAAGGGCGATAAAAATGTACCCCACTCATCTTATTATCGGTAGACAGTCCTCGTACAAACACGTAAAAATAACCACCAAAGTGTTCTTGGTAGGAGTAATCATGCTTACAGGTAGCTAAGAATTTGTGCATGGCCAAACTGTACAGGTGCCCTTGAATATCATAGGACAGTTTAATCATCTGATTATTCAGCGAGTCAGAGGAATAGGCATTGTTTCCTTGCAAAAAATTAGTCTTGTAATCCAATATGTAATACGTATCCTCATATTCAAAGCTAAGATCGATAAAGCCTTTTAAGAAGCCTGCTGGTATGGAATCAAAAGAGGGCGTTTCATCCGTTAATACACCTTGGAGTAGATCACTATCTTGGTATACACTATTCAGTTGGCTTTGATCGGAATGCAATGGTGGCATTTCAAATCCTTCTTTGGACCGAATTAGCTTGTACAATGCATCAACCTGATAAGGCTTAACGGACAAGAAAAATGGCTTCTCAATAATTAATTGGTCTTTTTTAAGTGCCGAAAGCGAGAAACCATTAACTAAGGGAACCTTCATCATCCTATCTACCCAAGAAAAAAATTGCCCTTGCTGATGGAGATTTAACCCAAAATTTTTGGCTTCTAACATAACCCATTCTTTATAATCGAACTCATTCAAGCACCACTTTTCTAACAAATCCTCCATAATTCGATGATAAAAACTACCTAATTCCGTCCCCCCTAGCATTTTTGTGGTTTGCTTTATCTCCTGATCAACCCCTGCCTGATCAACCCCTGCGCTATCAGCTACTGTGTTTTCAGCTAAATCATCACCTAAATCATCAAAATCCTGATAGTCTTTGGCCGCATCGAAGGAGTTGGAAGTAAAGGCTTTTGCGCCCTCACTAAAACGCTCCTTTAATCGCTTAATTGAACTGTAGGAATGTACTTGTTCATAGTTATTAACCATCTCTTGTCGTTCAAAGGAGGCATAATTAAGCTCTTGAGTTGATTCAACTCCTGTGGTTGGCACTAAATCTTGAGATTCCTGCACTAGCCGATTATACCAACAGGCCGATTGGTCCATTGGCTCAGTATAAAGGGCATTATTTGCAGCAAACCGCTCCATCAATCGACTTACTTCTTGTTTAGCAAGCCCATCGGCAGGTAAATTTTTCGTTCTAGGCTTTATAAGTTTTTCATCAATAGATTCAACGAGTTCTGCTTTATCCATTTGAGAGGCTAATAAGCCTGAATTCCAACCACGAGCACCGGTGTGAGTATATAAAAAACAAACAGATTCGGCCCTGGTTATAGAAACATAGCAAAGCCGAATATTACTGGCTATTTCCTCCGTAACCATAGGAATAGCGGACTCTAAGTGAATCTCTTTCGACTTAGATACCATTCTAAGATCGATCATCTGCTTGTTATCCTTGCGGTACTTGGTAATTTTATTGGTTAGCTCAAAACTTCGTCCAGACGAGGAATATGGGCAAAAGATAACCGGATACTGAAGGCCTTTACTACGATGAGCGGTTATTATATGAACCATATCCTCATCGGTATTCAACCGGATAACATCCTCATCAAGAGCCAGCTCATCCTCTTCTTCAGTAGATTGAGCGTGTAGATAATTGATCAATGAAGAAATACCCATCCAGCCGGATTGCTGCAATGTGTTTATAATCTCAAATAAGTGCTCTATGTTTGTAATAACCCGTTCGAAATCATCTAATTTGGTCCAAGCCGCCCAAATACCCAAACTCTGAAAGAGCGTTTGAAGTAGGCTATGTATTTTTTGCTTACTGAGTGATGTATGAGCCTGTTGGATCTGTTCCATCATCCTTGCCCATTGCGCATCGTCGGTTTGTAATTCCTGCAGTTTCATTGTATTTAGAACCGATAAACGATGTGCTAAAATCGTATTGATGAGCCGCTCCTTACTAGGATCTTGAATAACCTGTAACCAGTGGAGGATATATTGAGCTTCTTCGGTAGTGAAAATAGATTGTTGACTATTTATAATGGCTTCAATACCCTCCAGTTTAAGTTGCGTCTGAATATCTTGAGCATCCCTATTTTTGTGCACCAGAATAGCTATATCGGCTGCTTTGAATGGCTTGACATTCCATTGTTCAGAGGAAGTCGAAGTACGAATCAATGGGCTTTTGAGTAATTCTTTAATCCTTCGAACCACATCTTGTTTTATGGCCTCATTAGTTTCTTCCACCCCCTCTCCTTCGATCTCAACCATTTGGATGGGATGAATTCGGTGAAGATCTTTGTTCTTTTGAATCCAGATATGATTGGAATAATGCGATTCCGAACTAGCCTGATTCTGATTAAAGTGGTCTCCACTGTTACTTTTTTGAGTAGGATGCAGGCTATCTTGGTAATCTATCTTTATGATAAAAGGGTCCTTATCCAGGGCACTTGAAAACAACTCATTCATAAAGCCAAGTAGTTCGGGATTGGACCGGTAATTATAGGATAACTTATATCGATTTGATGCCGGCACCCAATTACGAGCTCCCATATAGGTGTGGATATCCGCCCCTCTAAAACCATAAATAGCCTGTTTGGGATCACCAATTAGATATAAGGTTCCTGAATTAGTGTATAGCCGTTGAAAAATAGCAAATTGATCCTCATCGGTATCTTGAAATTCATCAATCAGTGCTACTCTATATTCTGACTGGACCAATTGAATGAAGTCCTCATTTGCTTCTTGGATGCCTTTTGATACAATACGGATAAGATCGTCATAATCTAACAAGCCCTTGCTTTCTTTTTCAGCGCGTATGTTGCCTCGAATTTGAACGACCCAGTACTGTGTTATAATGTGCTGTAATTCCTTATGCCAATCGGCTTCAACATAATCGGCCTTAGCTTTTTTGGTACGCTCTGCTACTTCCAAAAAATCAGCCAAACTTTGCAAACTTATAGTACCATTAACATGCTCTTGGTAGGAAATCCAAAGGGGATGCGAGGGGTGCAATTCATGCTCACTTTGAAACGCATCTTTCAATCCATCATACACTTTTTCAGGACTGTTCATCCCCTTTCCCAACTCAGAAAAAAGGTACTGCATGCGTTGAATCATTGGGTGGTCATTTGGGGTATGAAACACTCTCCAAAATTCCCTAATAACATCCAGAATGAACAGGGATGGATTAGGTACTAATTCAAAATCGGGGCGCACATCAAACTGAAAAGGATACGATCTTAATAGACCTTGGCAAAAACCGTGAATGGTTGAAATGTTGGCCTCATCAAAGGTGGTCACTGCTTCTTGCAGACATTTCTGAGCCTCAGGATCCTGTTCATAGCGATTTTTACAATAGGCTAAAAAGTGGTCCTCCTTCGTTTTTTCAGTTGCTTCTGCTTCATTTTCTGCATCACTTTCTGCTTCATTTTCTGCTTCAAAAAGCTCCAATACTTCCCTACAGCGATGCTGAATTCGAGCCCTTAACTCTATGGTGGCCGCTTCGGTAAAGGTGAGCACTAAAATATTTTTCAGATCCAGTGCGCCCTCTGCAATCAAGCGAACCACCAAGGAACTGATATTGAATGTTTTGCCGGTGCCTGCATTCGCCTCAACTAAGTGAACGCCCTCTAATGGCGCATGAGTAACATCAAAATGCTCCATGTATTAACCCTCCAGGACTTTTTTAGTTGCAATATCCATCCAATTTGCCCAAAAGGTATGACTATTATCCTGAAAGGCTTGGGTGGCTAAGGGGTCTTCATCAAACCAACTTATATTGTTCCAGAGATCTTCTCCCTCCCCAGGATACCCATACGACTTATTTTTCTGTTTCCAAGCCGACATTGCTTTTTCAAGTGCATAGAGCTCGTCCCCTTTTTTATGAAGCGCCTCAACGTAGCTTAGTGAACTTTCAGGGAAAAATATCAAAGACTCTTTAGACTGCATAGCGTGTACATACCAATGTATCAACTGTTCTAATTGCTGCTGAGCTAGCTCAGGGCGTATTGGTGCTAAATATAAGGCCCAGTTTTTTTTATCGATATAATAATAATCGGATCCTTCTTGGGAACCAGTGGCAGCCTTCAAAAGATGTTTTACAAAGAATCCCACTTTATGCTTTGCCTGTAGCCTACCCAATCGGTATTCCTTGAACTCACCACTGCTTAAAATCGGCAGTTGGGCTTCCAAACTATGGGTATGAGTGCTTAAAGCTAACGACCTCGATTCTAAGCTTTGAATGCTTACGTTAACCTGTGAATAAAATTGCTGAAGTTGATCAAATAATTCTTCAAAGACCGGGTAATAGGTTGAATGTGGGGGTACTACTTTAATGCTCCGTAGATACTCATAACACTCTTTGCACCTAACCCCTTCCTCCAAAGCCTCCCAAATACTAAGCTTAACTTCATACTTGTCCAAACCCTCCACCATATAACTCTCATAATCCTGAACGACCAAGGGATCGTAAGAATCTTGTACATGCAATGTCGTTTCAAGGTAAAACCTAGTTGGGTGGGTGTAAAACCGAATCAAATCATCCAGGTCAATCTTCGATCGCCCCCCACTTTCAGTCTCCATAGTGGCGGTTACAGCACTGCGCGAGCCATTTAATACTAAGGTAGTATCCACAAAAAATGTATGTTTAGAGGGTTCCAAATCACCATAAAGTGAACAACATTGCTGATAATGCTCTTTATTAAATGAGTTTTTTCCCTCTTTCTGGCTAAAATACGGTTTCGCAAAGGCATGTAAGCGATGTTCTTGAAAAGTCAACGCAGCATAGTTACTGTTTTCCGGGGAAATAGTTTTTCCTTTTTGATTGGATTCAGTCCCTTTGTGTAGATACCGTAACTGGGTAATGAGTGGGGAGGGATTTTTCTCGGAATTAGTGTGTGCATCCCTGCCAATATAGCTCAAGAAATACTGAGATTTAGTGAGAGCCAACCGCTCAATAAACAAGCGAGAGGTGTCTTTTTTTCGCTGCCGTTCTCCCTCTAAAGGCTGCTGATGGATGAGGTCAAACACAGGACGCTGCGGATTACCAGGAAATTCACGTTCATTTAAGCCCAGCATGGCTGTATACGAAAATGGCAATAGTCGGTTTGGGATATAACTACTCACTAACACACCGGTTCCAAAAGATGATGAATGATCCTGCTTTTGCACAAGTACACTACGGAACCAATCCATAAACACCTCATAGCTAACAGAGGTAGACGCATAGGCTAGTTCCTCTGAAAGTTGTTCAAACCAGTGAATGACCCAGTTATATCCGCGAGGATTTGAGCCGGCGCTATCTTTAAATATCCGAACAAAATGCTCTTGTAAGATCGCTAACCACTCCGTATTGAGCCGTTCGGTTTCTGGTGAAACAACTAAATCTAGCATTTCATCATAGAGCATTTGAAGTTTGGAAAGAGTAGACAATTGATCGGAATTTCTTACTCTTATAGAGGGAGAGATTTCGGGTTGATGTGTAAAACTTCGGTGTTCTACAAAATAACCTCTCCACCATGATGTTAAGGCTGTTGATAAGCTATACCTATGAGAATGAACCAGTCCAAAATGTATGTTGTCACTGACTATCCAATCTCTAATCGTACCCAATTCGGATTCATCGAATCCATAACGATCCATGATGTTAGGATCGGTGAGTGTGTCCATTAAATCACTCATTTTACAGTCGTTATACGCCAAATCTAGCAAGGCTAAAAAACTATCTTGAAGTGGACGTTCTTGCCCATCAAACAGGTACACAGGTAGGATGGGTTCTTGGGCAAACACCTGTTTAATAATAGGCGAATAAGCTTCAACATCGGGAACCAAAATACCAATTTCACTTAAATCGATTGCTTCAGAGGTATTTAGGAAATGCAATAAATCATCTTTTAATACTTCTACCTCCCTTTTTATGGAATGACAAGCGTGTATAGAACCAGGTATAGATAGTATGTTCGATAATTTAAACCAGTGGTCTTTAGGCACAACATTAGCTGTTTGGGAGGGCGTACTGTTCCTTCGTAATGCAAGCAAGTAAGGAGAAAATACACCGTTTTCCCTCCATTTTTCAGCCAAATGCGAGATAAAATTCTGTCTTGACCCAAAACTAAATCCTATTTGTTTTGGCTCGGATAGCATTCTATTCAAATCTTGTTGCGTTTTAGGGGAAATATCGTTTTCTAATTCGGGATAATTCACCACGTGAACATTCGTATGTCGGCTTATTAGCTCTACACTCTCCACTAACAAACGATTCCAATCTCTTTCCCCAACAAAGAAAATATCAGCAGGTAGTTTTTCTTCTATATCAGGGTTTTTTAGCTGTCTCAACCAATCTTTATAAATCTGTGTTCTTGACCATTGAAGATTATTACCCCGGTCAAATACACTGTTCAAGGACTGCCAAAGTTCTTTTTGAAACTGAATGTACCCTGCTAATCTTTTTGGCGAACCAATGAGTTCTGGTGTTTTTTTACCATCTAAAATATCCAGGTTTTGGGCATGCGGAGATGCATTCGGATGGACATTTGATTGGCTAACAGAATGTTTTGTTGCAGCGGATACGGAGTCGATACCAAAGTTGGAATCGGAAAGGGAATCTTCCCACTCAAAAAGCATGTGAGGTCGGACATTAATGTATTGATCAAATACATCTGCAAGTTGAACTGCTAATGCAAAACGGTGCGATTGATCCTGGAGATCGCCAAACAATAATTTTACCTGTTCATTATTGGCGAGTAGTTCAAAAATTTTAAAACTAAGAGCATGCAGATCAGTGGGTAATTTTTTGGGTAAATCTGGCTCAATTAGCCGATATAATTTCCAAATAAACTCAATAGGGAAGACATAATTGAAATGAGGACTACTACCCACTTTCTTAGCAATTTCACGATCTATCCACTCTTGGAATTCTCTGTTTGGAACCACAATCCATGGTGCAAGAAAGGGACGGTTGCTAACAGGATAGGCCTCGATGAGATAATCTATGAGCTCGTATGGATTCGCAGATTCAATGTATTTGAGCATAAATGCTAAAAGAAATGGGTTTTATAACGCATTTTCACGTAATTTGTACGTGTAGATATTTACTCTTTATTATATAACAAAATATATTTTTTTATGCAATTTTATAGTAGAAAAATAATTAAACCTCAAGACTTGAATAACAATGGCACTTTGTTCGGTGGAGCGGTCTTAAGTTGGATAGATGAAGAAGCCGCTATTTTTGTTGCATGTCAATTGGGCAAACAAAACATTGTCACTAAATATATGTCTGAGATAAACTTTGTTCACTCTGGGGAATTGGGCGATGTGATTGAAATTGGGATGGAAACAGTTAAGTTTGGAACTACTTCTATCACGGTTCGGTGTGAGGTTCGAACCAAATTCAGTGAAAAAACGATTATCACCATTGAAAAAATAGTGTTTGTTCATGTTGATGAGTATGGGCGGCCAAAGGCACATGGCATTACAGAACCTTTGGAATAATGCAGTTTTGTACCGAAAAAGAGTTAAATGACCTAGATATTGTTCAAGCTTATCTAGGGAATCCGTTCAAAGAACCCGGAAAATTGCTCACTGTTACCGGATCGGGGGGCTATTTCATTGAAGATGTAACCCTTCCCAACACACTTTCGACGGATATTCCTGAGGATGCCAAAGCGACCATTCAGCGCTACGAAAATGGTATTTTTGTGCTGTTCAATAAATCTAACAGACAGTATGGAATCATGTTAGCTTGGAATGATATGGTTTCCCTTGAATTAAACGAAGGCAAGAGCTATTACAAACCCATTCCTTTCTTACCCATGTGGTGGCTATTGAAATTTGGGGTAAAACATAACATAGCTCGTAATGTTGGGATATTTGGAGAGTACCGACAGGAACCACTACAGCTACACATAAACCTGGGAAATAATCGAATTTGCTTGTATAGTAATGGTTTTTCATTTACTGAGAAACGTGCGTACTTTAAGGCAATGAGTACACTAATAACGGTAACCATCAACCCGAAAGAATGACCATTTTAGTTACCGGTGGAGCCGGATATATTGGAAGTCATACCTGCATAGAGCTACTGAACCAAGGCCATAAGGTCGTGGTAGTAGACAACCTAGTTAACTCACATAGTGAGTCTTTACAGCGAGTAGAAGAACTAACAGGTAAGAATATCCCCTTCTATGCCGTTGACCTAAGTAATGAAGCTGAGATAACAAAAGTATTTTCAGAGCACTCTATAGAGGCGGTCATTCACTTTGCTGGACTTAAAGCAGTGGGTGAATCGGTGGAACAACCAATTAGATACTACGATAATAATATTAGGTCCACTCTTGTACTTTGCAAACTTATGCAGTCGTTTTCTGTTAAACATCTCGTTTTTAGCTCATCCGCGACCGTCTATGGATTAGCAGAATCCAACCCAATACCCGAAACTGCGCCATTATCTGCAACCAATCCTTACGGCAGAACCAAATTATTTATTGAGTATATATTGAATGATTGGATTACCACCTTTGATGGAGCTTCCGTTGCTTTGTTACGGTACTTTAATCCGGTAGGTGCGCATGCTTCAGGAAGAATTGGAGAGGACCCGCAAGGAATCCCCAACAACTTAATGCCTTACATAACCCAAGTAGCTGCTGTCCGTAGAGAAAAACTGTCTATTTTTGGAAATGATTACGATACTGTTGACGGAACTGGGGTGCGTGATTATATTCACGTTGTTGACCTAGCGATGGGACATGTAAAAGCCTTAGATGCTTTAATTCATTTGACCGGATCCCATGTGTATAATCTTGGAACTGGTAATGGCACCAGTGTATTAGAATTGGTTCAGGCATTTCAACAAGCAACAGGTCAACCTATTCCCTATGAAATTAGTGCGCGTAGACCCGGTGATGTAGCTACTTGTTTTGCAGATTCTTCAAAAGCTGAGCGGGAATTAAACTGGAAAGCTGTCAGGGGTATTGTGGAGATGTGTAGGGATAGCTGGAAGTGGCAAAAAGAAAACCCAAATGGCTACAAATAGAGCTATTATTTTAACTAGAATGCTCTTATTTTACGTAACCAAGCCAAAGTGGCGGAACTGGTAGACGCGCACGACTCAAAATCGTGTTCCTTCGGGAGTGTGGGTTCGATTCCCACCTTTGGTACAACAACCTATTCATATTAGAATTTCACGTTTAGAGATTCTGCTACTACAGAGCTAACACTATTCTTACCAATAAACATGAGTAAGAGTTTGATTAAAAACATTAAAGGAGCTCAACATGACAAAAACATGGGTAACATCGATCGATTAAGTAGAACATCCGTTGGCGTAATTGTAGCTATATTATACTTCACAGAAGTAATTAGTGGCACACTAGGCATAGTTTTACTTTTACTTGCCACCATTTTTGTATTAACCAGCCTTATAAGCTTTTGCCCACTCTATACCTTATTTGGTATACAGACCTGCCCGAGCAACACAAAGGGCTAAACACAGTACTACTTCTTTCTTACGATGGTACAACCATCTCGTAATGGAAGCAGTACATGGCTAACACGATTATCAATTTTAAGTTGCTTATTAAACGCATCTAATGCTTGAGATTTAGGGTCTTCGGGAGCTAACACTTGAGCGCTCCAAAGCACATTATCGGCTATCAGGATTCCTCCGCTTTTTAAAATAGGGATGCAATGATCGTAATAATGTTCATAATAGAGCTTATCTGCATCTAAGTATATGAGGTCATAAATCTTGTTTAACTTAGTTATTTCTTCTCTTGCATTAGCTTTAATAAGTTGGATTCTGTCATCAAATCCAAACTTTTGAAAATTCTCTTGAGCAATTTTTTGATATCGGATATTCATCTCAATCGTATCAATTCGTCCACCTGACGGAATAACTTCGGCCATTTTTATGGCACTATACCCTGTAAAGGTTCCAATTTCTAAGCAATTTTTAGCCCCTGATAGTTGAACTAAGATTTGCAATAAATTCCCCACTAGTGGTCCACTAAGCATATCAATGTAGTTAAGTTCTTCATCAGAGCCCTGGATCAGCTTGGTAACAACTTCACTTTCAGTAGTAGAATGTTCTTCTGCATACTTTTCAACTTCACTATCCGTAATAACTCGGTATGGCTTTGGTCGATTTTTCACTAATTTGGTCTTCGTTTTATTAGATTAGACCAAAAATACTCTTTCTTGTGAACTTTATCCCTGCCAAAGAACATCCCTTCTATTTGTGGTTTTTTTACTACGTAACGGCTTATTTGCTAAAACGCCGATTTAAAGAGGTACATATTGAAATAAAATACCGCCCATCTAAACATACATCTACACTTTATTATTTAAACCATAATTATTGGTGGGATGCCCTACTACCCCATTATCTTAACCGCCGTTTTTTTGGACAGAAGTTTCGCGGGATGATGGATATTAGACAGCTAAAAAAACATCCATTTTTCACAAAAATAGGAGTATTTTCTGTTGACTTAGATCAGCCTAGGAGCTCCATTTACAGTCTCCGGTATGCATTGAATCATCTCCAAACACCCAATGCTTCCATCTATCTATTTCCTGAGGGTGAAATAGTTCCCGTTCATTCAGGGCCCTTAGAGTTTAAACGAGGTCTAACATGGTTACGAAACCAAGCTAATACCACTGACCTTGTGCCAATAGCTATTTATGTAGATTATTCAAAGTCATCCAAACCCAATTTACACATACATATTGGCTCAGTGCTTAAGGCTGATGAGAATCCTGCTGCACATCTTGAAAAAAAATTAGCACATATTAAAAGGCGTCTTCACAGGGCTAATTGAGTCTTAAGGTGTATGTTTTTCCGAAGTTGAGTACCTGAAATTACTAATGCAGCTTAGGGTATCACCAAGTTCTTGAGTAAAGAAAGCGTGATTTTTGCACCCAGTGGGCTTTTGTGGACAAATATCTTAGGCGCATATTAATCATCCACCAATACTTTCGGTTGTAAATACGTTTAGGCAATATGTACTCCGAGATGCCTCGTTGTATTCTCTTAGTCTCACCTGTAATTAGAGTTGCCTCACAAAAATAGCGCTGATAAAAAGGTCCATCGTCAATAGTTTGATTGGTTAGCACCTCACATTCTACCCCAGGACCTTTCATCATTATACGTCGAAATGCTTGTAATCCATGCCGACTGGGCGCCTCATCCATAAGTTCAATCTCTCGAATACTAAGTCCTGGACTATCATTTTCCACTGGAAACAACCAAGCTTTTTTGTCCAACCCTTCCCTAGTATTCATTATGTAATACACTAAGGTATAGTCAGTAAAATGAACTCGTCCCCAATACCAATCCTCAAAACTGTCTTTTAATGGTTCAAAGCCCACATTGTGATCGTGATA
>ERZ802819.1987-NODE-1987-length-11989-cov-20.8098_pt1 | contig 11989 bp, 13 predicted proteins | sample MGYA00345647_ERZ802819 | MGnify/ENA primary metagenome ERZ802819 (study PRJEB30503, sample SAMEA104212355) | marine metagenome | biome: Westerlies Biome; feature: [SRF] surface water layer (ENVO:00010504) within the epipelagic zone...; material: water... | reverse complement strand
TTCAAAAGAAATTAAATGTTTAAAAAATATCAATAGTAACTAGATTTATTGGGTATGAGTTGTGTGAATGAGTATAATAGCGGCATGTTTAGAAACATTGGAATTTACATCAAAGAAAAATCTTATCAAGGCTTAGACTATAAAGCTCTTGATTCACTTATCATATCTTTAAAAAAATATTCAAACGAAGTTTTTATAGAGGATTCGTCAGATTATAAAAATGATTCATTAACAACACTAAGTCATGAGGAATTTACATCAAAGGCAGACTTAATAATTGTTTTCGGCGGTGACGGGACCTTACTAGCATCAGCTAGACGTTATCTTAAATTCAATATTCCAATACTAGGAATTAATATGGGTACTGTTGGCTTTCTAACCGATATCAAAATTGAAGATTTTGAAATTGTTATAAAAGATATTATCGATGGAAATTGCAAAATTGAAGAAAGAAATCTCGTTAGTGCTACCTTTAATAACACTACTGTATATGGTCTTAATGAAATTGTTATCCATTCTGGTGCTTATACTCAGTTAATGAGGTATAGATTGTCTGTTAATGAGAAAGTTGTTTATGAGCAAAGATCAGATGGCTTAATTATTGCAACCCCCACAGGATCAACGGCATACGCATTATCTGCAGGCGGTCCAATTATTCATCCAGAATTAGATGTGTGGACTATATTGCCAATGTTGCCTCAAAGTATTTCATCACGTCCATTTGTAATATCTTCAAATGAAGAGGTTAAAGTTAATCTTTTGCGAGGACCTTTAGAGTCAGCAAAAATTTGTGCAGATGGTCAGGAAGATATTTCAACTCCATATTTAGAAGATATCAAAATCTCAAAAATGAAAGATAAATTAAGACTAGTCCATCCTTTGGATAATGATTTTTTTGAAGCATGCAGAGAAAAGCTTGGATGGAGTTTAGATATATCTAAGCAAAATTTATAAGTGAGCATTAAAAATTTTCATATACCAATTATTGCAATATCAATAATTATTGCTCTGCTATCAAATTTTGGAAGTTTTCTGTCTGTTATAGAGCCATTTACTTTCTTAAAAATGGATTTTAATTCTCTTGAAAGGGGATATCTTAACTTCTTTACCATAGAATCTACATACAATATTAACAATGAATGGTGGAGGCTGATTACACCAATGCTTATTCATTTTTCTGTTGCTCATTTGGTTTTTAATTGTCTATGGATATATGTTTTGGGGTCTAAAATTGAACTTTTAGATGGACACTTTGTATTTGCAAATTTAGTCATATTTTGTTCAATTTGTTCAAACTTAACTCAGTATTTTTTTGGAGGACCCTCGTTATTTGGTGGCCTATCAGGGGTAGTATATGGAATGCTTGGTTTTTGCATGATAATTGAACTTGAAACTCAAAATAATCGATATGATCTGCCTCCCGCCTTATATCTATTTATGATAATCTGGTTATTGCTAGGTTTTATGGGTTTACTAACTCTATTTGGTTTTGGTAATGTTGCTAACTTTGCACACCTTGGTGGACTTATATCAGGGATAATATTTGCTATGATTATGAAATATGTTTATAAAAGAAACTTATTATGATTAAGGTAAAAAAAGCTATTCTACCTGTAGCTGGCCTTGGCACTAGATTTCTACCAGCATCAAAAGCTACGCCAAAAGAAATGCTGCCTATTATTGATAAACCACTTGTTCAGTATGCAGTTGAAGAAGCATTAGACATCGGAATCGAAGAAATTATTTTTATTACCAGCCCAGCAAAATATTCAATTAAGAAACATTTTGATTTTTCTAAATCTATTGAAGAAAAATTACTTAAATCAAACAAACATCAGTTTTTAGAAAAAGCAAACCCAAAAAAATTTAGAGATATAAAATTTAACTATGTAATTCAGGAGGAACAAAAAGGTTTAGGTCATGCGATTCTTCTTGCTAAGGAATACATAAAAGATGAGCCTTTTGCTATTTTATTACCAGATGATTTATTTTTTTCTGAGAAAAGCTGTCTTGCCCAGTTAGCTGAAGCTTATAAAAAAACAAATAGCTCAGTCATAGCTGTTAATAAAATTGATTCAGAAAATATTCATAAATATGGAGTTATTGACCCTGGAAAAATACACGATAATTTTATTGAAATAAAAGGGATTATTGAAAAGCCAAATTTAGCAGATGCTCCCTCAGATATTGCTGTTTGCGGAAGATATATTTTAAATAGCTCCATCTTTAATTATCTTGAAGAAACAATTGAAGATCTCTCGAATGAAATTCAGTTGACTGATGCAATAAAATTAATGTTAAATGATGAAAAAGTTTTAGCATGTGTGTATGAAGGTGAAAAATTTGATTGTGGTAGCAAGCAGGGTTTTGTAGAGGCCACTATTGCAATTTCACTTCGTGATGAAGAAATTAAAGATGATATTACAAAGTATATAAAACAGTTATCAACTTGAATTTAACTCTTAAAATTATAAAGTTATTTCCACCTGAATTAGCTCATTCAATAGCTCTTTATTCATTAAAAATACTTTATAAGTTTAAAATTCTTAATTTCTTTTTTTCAAAAACAAATAAAGAAGATCATGAAATATTTGGACTACAACTATCTAATAGGCTTGGTACAGCTGCAGGGCTTGATAAAAATGGAGATTTTATAGATTGCTTAGGTGCTTTGGGTTTTGGTTTTCTTGAAGTTGGTACTATTACGCCATTGCCTCAATCTGGTAATCCCAAACCAAGAGTTTTTAGAATCCCTGAAGAGCAAGCTGTAATTAATAGATTAGGCTTTAATAATAAAGGTATTGATCATCTAGTTAATAATCTTAAATCAAGAAAATTTGAAGGTGTTGTGGGCGTAAATATTGGAGCAAATAAAAACTCAGTTGGCCAAGACAGAATCAATGATTATCTAGTCTGTTTAAGAAAGATTGCTGGCCTTTGCGATTATTTAACAATAAATATATCTTCTCCAAATACGCCAGGACTTCGAGATCTTCATAATGAAGAAAACATAAGTAATCTAATTAATGCAATTGAGAAAGAAGCAAATATTATGAATTTTAAAGGCCCAATCTTTGTAAAAATTTCTCCCGATGAATCCATTGAATCAATATTGAAACTTGCTGAAATAGTCTTAAATTCATCAATGTCAGGATTGATAGTTTCAAATACTACATTAGATAGAAACCGATTAACAGATGGTGATTATAAAAATATTAACGGTGGCCTTTCAGGTGCGCCTCTTATGGTTCCATCAACAAACATTGTTAAGTCGATAAAAGAGGCATTTCCAAAGCTTTCTATTATTGGAGTCGGCGGTGTAATGTCTAAAGATGACTTTGATATTAAAATAAATGCTGGTGCTGAGCTTGTGCAGATTTATACAGGTTTTATATATAATGGACCAAAGATTGTTCAAGACATTCTTAATTAAATAAGATATGGAATTTGCAGTTATTTTTATCGTTTTAGCTTTCCTTATTGGCACTATAAGTTTTGCAATTCCATCTAAATCATCTATAAAAATTTCAACATTAAGAATGGAAGCATCGAAGCTTGGATTCAAGATTTCTTCATCGTCAATTGGAAAAAATTTATTCAAAAACAAAGAATTAAATAACATGATTTATAAAATCAAAAATACATCAAATTTAAAAGAAGCTCATTTTCTTAGAGACAAAGACGAATTAATTTTGTATTCTCCACTCAAGTTGAAGTACTCAGATGACTATAATGAGATACAAAGTGAGTTGCAAAACTTATCACCATTTGTATTGGAGATAATTTTTTCAAATTCATCTATCTCATTTATATGGAAAGAAAATGAAGGGCTCGACGAGCTAATAAAAATTAATAACTTGCTTAAAAATTTTTAAAAAAGTCTTGTCAAACTAACGTCATTAATGTTATTTCTTAAAAAGGAACAAATTTTTTATTATGGCAAAATCACTAGTAATCGTTGAATCACCTGCAAAAGCTAAAACAATTTCTAAGTATTTAGGTAAAGAATATATTGTTGAATCTAGTGTTGGTCATATAAGAGATTTACCAAAAAAAGCTTCACCAAATTCTAAAAGATCTTCTGTCCCAAAAGATGTTTCACCTGAAGAGAAGGCTAGACTTAAAGCTATTAATGATAGAAATAGATTGATAAGAAGAATGGGCATTGATCCAGATAATGGATGGACTGCAGATTGGCAAATAATTCCCGAAAAAGAAAAAGTAATTAAATCTCTTCGCAAAGCAGCAAAAGGAGTCGATCATATTTACCTTGCAACTGACTTAGATAGAGAGGGTGAAGCAATAGCTTGGCATTTAAAAGAAGCTTTAGGTCCTGAGAAATACGATTATTCAAGAGTTAGGTTCAATCAAATTACAAAAACAGCAATTATTGATTCATTTGCTGATCCTAAAGAAATAGATTTAGATCTAGTTAAAGCTTACAGAGCTAGAAGATTTTTAGATAAAGTAATCGGATTTGAACTATCTCCACTATTGTGGAAAAAGATTGCAAGAGGACTATCAGCTGGAAGAGTCCAATCAGTTGCCTTGAGAGTATTAGATGAAAGAGAAAGATTAATTCAAGAATTTAATCCTGAAGAATTTTGGGAAGTCTCTATGGACCTCCAGAAAGACGACTTAATCATTCCATTTAGTCTAAATAGAAAAAAATCAGATCCATTGTTAAAAGAGGAGGAAGCAAGAAATATTGAAAACAGTATTCGTAACTCAGATCTTTTAATAAATGAAATTGTAAAAAAACCAGTTAAAGCAAAACCAAGAGCTCCTTTCATAACTTCAACTCTGCAACAGGCTGCAAGTACAAAGCTTAGCTTTGGTGTTAAAAGAACTATGCGTGTTGCACAAAAGCTGTATGAAGCAGGCCATATTACTTATATGAGAACTGATGCACCTAGCTTAAGCAAAGAATCAATACAAGATGCTAGAAATTATATTGGTGAAAGAGTTGGTGAAAAATACCTTACAAATGCTCCAAGAATTTATTCAAGTACTGAAAATGCTCAGGAGGCGCATGAAGCGATAAGACCTACTAATGCTTATATGACAGTCGATGATTTAATGAATCAAACCGAAGAAGAAAAAAGACTTTATCAGTTAATTTGGCAGCAATATATTGCATCTCAAATGCCTGATGCTGAGTATTTATCAACCTCAGCAAAAATTAATATTGGTGAATATACTTTCTCTGCAAGAGGTAGAGAAGTAATTTTTGATGGCTTTACTAAAATTTCTCAACCAATGAAATCGGATGGCGATGATATTTTACCTCCACTTTCTGAGGGAGATGCTCTTGACTTAAATGAAATAAAACTCGAACAAAAATTTACAAAACCTCCAGCAAGATTTTCTGAGGCAGCTCTTGTAAAAGAATTAGAGAAGAAAGGCATCGGCAGACCCTCTACTTATGCAAATATAATTTCTACCATTCAAGATAGAGGTTATGTTGAGATTCAAAATAGAAGATTCTTTGTTAAAAAAATTGGTCACATAGTCACAGAGAGATTGTTAGAGAGTTTTGATGACATCATGGATTATGAATTTACTGCAAATTTAGAAAATAATCTTGATAGCGTTGCAAGAGGTGAGCTTGATTGGAAAAATGTATTAGATGATTTTTATGGTGCCTTTCAAAAAGATCTAGTTTCTGCATCATATGAAGATGGTATGAGAGGCAATCAGCCAACTTCTACAAATATTACCTGTCCTTGTGGAAAGACTAATATGGTTATTAGGAATTCATCTAATGGAGTTTTCTTGGGATGCTCTGGATATCAAAACTTGGGAGATGATAAGTGTAAAGAAACTTTGAATTTAGTTTCAGGTGATGAGGCTATTAGTATTGATGATACAGAAGAGGCCACAAACTTAATGATCAAGAGAAGGTGTGATAAATGCGGCACTAGTATGGATAATTACCTTATCGATGAAGGGCGTAAACTTCATGTTTGTGGAAAGAATCCTGACTGTGATGGATATTTTATAGAAGAAGGTCAATTCAAGATAAAAGGCTATGATGGTCCTACATTGGAATGTCATAAATGTGGCTCAGAAATGCAATTAAAGACAGGAAGATTTGGAAAATATTTTGGCTGTCTTAATGATAATTGTGGTGCAACAAGAGCATTACAAAGAAATGGTGAGCCAAAACCAATAATGATGGAACCAATATCCATTCCTGATTTAGCCTGTCTCAAATGTGAAGATCATTATCTTTTAAGAGATAGTATGAAGGGTTTATTTTTAGCAGCTAGTAAGTATCCAAAGAATAGGGAAACTAGAGCTCCAAAAGTTTCAGAGATAAATAATCTCTCTTCAGAAATATCTGAGGCTTGCAGATTTTTACCAAAGATAGATAAGCATTCATATTTAATGAGTGCTCCTGAGAAGGATAGGGATGGAAATCCATATGTAATTAGATATAACAAAACTGATGACGTTCACTACCTGGCATCGGAGAAGGATGGTAAAAAAACCAAATGGACAGCTGTTTATGATAATGGCGAATGGGTCCAAAATTTAAAAAGTTAGTGAATTCTAAAGAGCTAATTAATTTATATTTAGATATTTGTGAAGACATCCTAATCAATCTTGTTTTTGATGGATCAAATAAAGATAAAAATAATTTATACCTTTTTTTGTCATCGCTTGAGCAAAGTCTAGATTTTTTAGCAACAGATGTGAGTTCAATATTAAATTTAGATAGCAATACATTTACCAAATTAAATCATATAGCCAAGTGGAATATTCTTGCCGATGAGCCTGCAATCAAAAATATTATTAATAATGAGTTTAATAAGTCTGATGGAATATTTTTATTAATTAGTTCTACTAAAGATAAGCTATTTAATCCAATTGATTCAACAATTATTGCCTCAAATGACACAATTAACTTGAAAAAAATTAATTTGATATTAGATAAATATAAAAGGTTTATGCTGTTGCTTCGCAAAACTCTAGAGGAGTGTTAAGCTTTAGTAATACGGAGAAAAAATGTCAAACTATTTAGAATTAGCTCAATTACCTGATGGAAGCATTGTTTTAAGAAGATCAGATGATCATGATAATCCTATTGTAAAAATAGACTTTTCATCAGAATCTAAAGAATTTCTTCAAGGTCAAGAATTAGCTGTTGCTAAAGAAATGATTAGAGCTGGAATTGAAAGTGTAAGTGGAAGTGTGAGTGACTTTGATGAATTCTTCGACAGCCAAAAAGAAAGACTTTCAAAGAAGACAGTAATTCTGCATTAATTTTCTCTAATTAATCCTACGCTTTTACCTTCTATATATAATTCTGTTTCTTCTAGATTAATTTCTATATCGTTGAAGTCATTGTTCGCAGGCTTTAAATGAACAATATTTGGAGCACTTCTTTGAAAATATTTAACGGTCACCTCATCTTCAATACGAGCGATAACAATATCTCCATTTCTTATTTCTTGTGTCTTTTTAACGGCGATCAAATCATCCTCCATTATTCCAGCATCTTTCATACTCAACCCTCTAACTCTTAAAAAGTAATCAAAATCAGATCCAAAAAATCCCTTAGGGCAATTTAAAACTTTTTCAACATTTTCACTAGCTAGTGTTGGTGAGCCAGCAGCAACTAACCCAACAATTGGATACTCATTATCTTCATGAATAATTTCTGGGTTCGTAATGGAAATTCCTCTAGATGTACCACTCTCAATTGTAATAAAACCTTTTTTTTCTAGAGCACGCAGGTGGGTTTCTGCTGAATTAGGTGATTTAAAACCCAATTCTCTGCAAATATCAGCTCTTGTTGGAGGAAAACCTGTTTTATTTAGGTAAACTTGAATACAATCAAGTACTTTTTGTTGTTGAGGTGTTATATCTTTCATGCTTTTAAAATTATACTATATATTTATACAGTATAATGTCAAAATATAAATTAAATCAAGATAAATAATGAATGATCAGTCTAAATTAATTATAGGAATATCTTCTAGGGCTTTATTTAATCTAGATGAAAGTCACGAGATATATGAAAAAGAAGGTTTAGATTCATATAGAGATTATCAAATTGCAAATGAAGATAAAACACTTGACCCTGGTGAAGCTTTTAGTCTCGTTAAAAAAATACTAAGTATTAATTCTTTTTACAAAGATAAAGAAAGGATAGAAGTTATCCTTTTATCTAGAAATACATCTGACACTGGTCTAAGAATAAGAAACTCTATCGAAGCCCATGGTTTAAATATTAGTAGAGCTGCTTTTTGTGGTGGTGAAAGTCCTCACAGATACGTAAAAGATTTTGGAGTTCATCTTTTTTTATCAAGTAGTTTTGAAGATGTTAAGTTGGCAATCGAAAGTAATGTTGCTGCAGCAACTATTATTTCAAGAGACGGCGAAAACAATACACAGTCTAATGATGATCAACTTAAGATAGCTTTTGATGGCGACGCTGTTATTTTTTCTGATGATTCTGAAAAAGTTTTTCATGAAGAGGGTTTGGATGCATTTATTGAAAATGAAGTTATGGCTACCTCGCCATTAAAAGAAGGACCTTTTAAATCTTTTTTAGTTGAACTTAACAAGATACAAAATGATTTTGATGCAAACGAATGCCCAATTAGAACAGCACTTGTAACAGCTAGATCTGCACCATCTGACAAAAGAGTTATTAAGACCTTGAGAGAATGGGGTGTGAGAATTGATGAATCTTTATTTTTAGGCGGTATGTCTAAACAACATTTTCTTAAATCTTTTGAGGCTGACATCTTTTTTGATGATCAAAAAAAACATATCATGGACGCCATAAAAACAACTGCATCGGGACACGTTCCCTATGGAATAAAAAATAAATAAAAGGACTTATCATGGAAATAGTATGCTTTGACATGGAAGGAACGCTTACTCCCGAAATTTGGGAGCAGATTGCTTTAAATACCGGCATAGAAGATTTTAATAAAACTACTAGAGATATCCCTGATTATTCAGACTTGATGGATTTTAGATTGAATGTGATGAAACAACACAATCTTAAATTATCAGATATACAGAAGGCCGCCAGTGAATTAGATCTTTTGGATGGAGCTGAAGAATTTTTAAACGATATTAGACAAAATTTTCAAGTTGTTATTCTTTCTGACACTTTTCACGAAATTGCAAAACCTTTAATGGATAAAATGGGACATCCATTACTTTTATGCCATAACTTAGAAGTGGAAAATGATGAAGTTATTTCCTATAAACTGCGTCATAAACAAGCAAAAAAACAAGCTATAACAGCTTTTCAATCAATTGGTTATAGATGTCTTGCAGCAGGAGATTCATACAACGATATACAAATGTTTGAGGTCGCTGAAAAAGGATTTTTTATGAATGCGCCTGATAAAATTTCATCAAGCTACCCAGACATACCTTCTTTCCATAATTACAAAGATTTAGAAAATGCTATTAAACTAAGCTCACATTTTATTAATGAATGACAAATTAAAATTAGATAACTACGAAAGGCCTAAACTTCAAATGCCTGATGAGGGCACTGATTTGTTATTGCATAGTTGTTGCGCCCCTTGTGCTGGTGAAATTATGGAAGCGCTGGCTGCATCAGATATAAAAACTACTGTATTTTTCTATAATCCAAATATCCATCCTACAGAAGAATATGAAATACGAAAAAATGAAAATAGAAGGTTTTGTGAGAAACTTGGTTTTGAATGTATAGATGCTGACTATGATAAAGATAATTGGTTTGAAAGAGTTAAGGGTCTTGAGGATGAGCCTGAAAGAGGAAAACGTTGCACCCAATGTTTTGATATGAGGTTTGAGAGATCAGCTTTATTTGCAAAAGAAAATAATTTTAGTGTTTATGCAACAACACTTGGTATATCTAGATGGAAGGATATGAATCAAATTAATACTTCTGGCCACAAAGCTGCAGAAAGATATGAAGATATTACTTACTGGGATTTCAATTGGAGAAAACAAGGTGGCTCTTCAAGAATGATTGAGATATCTAAGAGAGAAGAATTTTATCAACAAGAGTATTGTGGATGCGTATATAGCTTAAGAGATACTAATAGGTGGAGAAGAAAAAATAACAAAGAAAGAATTATTCGGGGTGTAAAATTCTACGGATAATTTAGCATTTGGGAAACTAGCCTCGTGTGCATTATAATTCTTCAACCATGTCAGCAGGCAAAAAATTCAGAAACGCATTAAAAAGTAATAAGCCTCTTATTATTCCAGGCACTATTAATGCCTATTCTGCAATATTGGCAGAAAAATCTGGTCATCAAGCTATATATCTTTCAGGTGGAGGCGTTGCAGCTGCCTCATATGGCATACCAGACCTTGGTATTACTTCACTAGAGGATGTTTTAACAGATGTTAAGAGGATAACTAATGCTTCATCTCTTCCATTGCTTGTTGATATTGATACTGGTTGGGGAGGAGCTTTTAATATATCAAAAACAATTAAAAGTATGATTGATGCAGGCTGTGGTGCTGTTCATATAGAAGATCAAGTTTCTCAAAAAAGATGTGGTCACAGGCCAAACAAATCATTAGTTACTAAAGAAGAAATGCAAGACAGAATAAAGGCTGCTGTTGATGGCAGACACGATGAATCTTTTTTTATAATGGCCAGAACAGATGCAGTTGCATCTGAGGGAATTAAAGGCGCTATTGATAGAATTTCAGCCTATGTCGAAGATGGTGCAGATGGTATCTTTCTTGAAGCGGCAACTAGTTTAGAAGAATATTCAGCAGTTAAAGATAAAATTGAAGTTCCAATTCTTGCAAATATTACAGAATTTGGAAAAACGCCTTTATTCAATAAAGATGAACTGGCTAGTGCTGGTGTTGATATGGTGCTTTATCCATTAACTGCTTTTAGAGCTATGAGCCAAGTGGCGGAAAAAGTTTACATTTCACTCGCTAAAGAGGGGACACAAGAGGGTCTCTTGGATATAATGCAGACCCGTGAAGAATTATATGAACGATTAAACTATCATAGTTTCGAACAAAAACTAGATGACTTATATAAAAAATAAGAATTAGAATAAGAGGATAATATGGTTAAAAAGTTAGAAGGTGCTGGACTAAGAGGACAGGTAGCAGGGGAAACATCTTTATCAACGGTCGGTCAAATAGAAGGCTTAGCTTACAGAGGCCATAAGATAGAAACCCTAGCTGAAAAAGCTTCATTTGAAGAAGTTGCCTACTTGCTCTTATATGACAAATTACCAAACTCATCTGAGCTGAATGAATACAAAGCTCTATTAAAAAGCCAAAGAGATCTTCCACAATCATTAAAAGAAGTTCTTCAAAAAATACCAGCTTCAGCTCATCCCATGGATGTTATGAGAACTGGCACTTCGATGTTAGGTAATTTAGAGCCCGAAGGTGATTTTAGCAACCAGCTAAATTCTATAAATAGAATGATAGCTACCATGCCTTCTATTGTTACTTACTGGTATAAATTTTCTCATGATGGGGAAGATATAAATTTAGTTAATGATGAAGACTCAATGGCAGGACATTTTCTTCATATTCTTCATGGAAAAACTCCAAGTGATCTTCATAGAAAAGTTATGGATGTTTCTCTAGTTTTATATGCCGAGCATGAATTTAATGCCTCCACTTTCACAGGAAGAGTTTGCGCCTCAACTATGTCAGATATTCATTCGTGCGTTGTTGCGGCTATTGGTTCATTAAGAGGGCCATTGCATGGCGGAGCAAATGAAAAGGCTATGGAATTAATTGAAAACTGGACTTCAAGAGAGGAAGCAAAAGATAAAATATTATCAATGCTTGCCAATAAAGAAAAAATAATGGGTTTTGGTCATGCGGTATATTCAATACGTGATCCTAGAAATGCAGTAATCAAGGAATATGCAAAAGAACTATCAAAACTTCATGAGAATGATGATTTATATCAAGTTGCTGAAGAAGTTGAAAAAGTAATGGCAGATGAAAAGAAAATGTTTGCTAATGCAGATTT
>ERZ802819.1982-NODE-1982-length-11993-cov-8.00913_pt1 | contig 11993 bp, 10 predicted proteins | sample MGYA00345647_ERZ802819 | MGnify/ENA primary metagenome ERZ802819 (study PRJEB30503, sample SAMEA104212355) | marine metagenome | biome: Westerlies Biome; feature: [SRF] surface water layer (ENVO:00010504) within the epipelagic zone...; material: water... | reverse complement strand
ACAGCTATAGATGGAATTTTATTTAATATCTTCTTTTCTTTAATTTTAGAATAATCAACTAAATTCAATTGTTTATTAGTTTTATCTATAATAGATCCAAGCACTTCACATTCTGTAGCTGGGCCTAAGAGTATATTGAAATCTTTACAATTACCAATGACGCCTCCCAAATTTAAAATATGAATTTTATCGTGTTTATTTAATTCAGAGGGAACAGATCCTGTCATTCCTGAGGATGCAATTCTATTACCTAAAGCACCAACGATAATATCTCCCTCAGTTAATTCAGTAATTCTTCCAGAAATTAGCTCTAGCTTATTGTAATTAGGATTAACTGAAATTACTTTAACTGCAATTAGTTGCCCTTGATTACAATCAATCAAATCAGAGATACTCAATTCATCGATATTATTGATGTTTTTAAGTACAGAGCCTATTTTTTTTGTATTAATCATCTTAAGGTTGGTTTTATATAATTATCAAGAATATAAGCAATATTTTATTTAATTGATAATTTATAAGAATATTAGACTAAAGCTTTAAATTACGTACATTTTTAGCTGCTTGGCGAATTCTTTGCTCATTTTCTACTAAACCTATTCGCACAAAACCCTCACCATATTCACCAAAAGCGATACCTGGCGAAACAGCTACTTCAGCTTTTGTCATTAAATCCTTAGCAAATTTTAAAGATCCCTTATTTTGGTACTTTTTGGGTATAGGTGCCCATGCAAACATACTCGCTTTAGGACTGGGGATATTCCAACCTGATCGTGACATAGACTCGACTAAGACATTTCTTCTGCTCTCATAAATAGACCTAATTTCAGAGACACATGATTGAGATCCATTAAGAGCGGTAGCAGCAGCAACTTGAACAGGTGTGAAGGCTCCATAATCTAAGTAAGATTTAATTTTAGTTAAAGCTTCAATTAGTTTTTTATTCCCAACAGCAAAACCTATTCTCCAACCAGCCATAGCATATGTCTTTGACATTGAAGTAAACTCAACAGCAATTTCTTTGGCTCGATTAACTTGTAAAATGGAAGGTGGTGGTTTGTTATCAAAGTATATTTCTGCATAAGCAAGATCAGATAAAACATAAACATTATATTTCAATGCCATCTTAATAATTTCCTTATAAAAATCTAAATCTACTACTTGTGCAGTTGGATTAGAGGGAAAAGAAACTATTAATGCCACAGGTGAAGGTGAACTATTTCTAATAGAGCGATCCAATCTTTCTAAATATGTCTCAGGATCAAAAATACCATCTTTCATGGTTTGTAGATGTCTTAGTGAAGCACCCGCTATTATAAAACCATATGGATGTATCGGATACGAAGGATTAGGTGAGATAATTATATCACCAGGTGTTGAAATTGCTTGAGCTAAGTTAGCCAAACCCTCTTTAGAACCTAAAGTTACTATTACTTCACTGTCAGGATTTAATTTAACACCAAATCTTTTTTGATAATATTTAGCTTGAGCTTTTCTTAAACCAGGCACTCCCTTACTCATAGAATATCTACCTGTTCCTGGTTTATCAGTCACTTCTTTTAATTTGTCTCTAATATGCTTAGGTGTTGGCATGTCTGGATTACCCATGCCAAAATCAATAATATCTTTTCCATTTTTTCTAAGTTTTGCTTTAAGTTTATTTATCTCTCCAAATATATAGGGAGGTAAACGATCTATTCTGTTAAAATCTTGCTTCACAATGTTTAAAATAGATTTTTTTATAAATATCTAAAGTATTAAATTATTCCCACTCAATTGTAGATGGAGGTTTACTTGTAATGTCATACAAAACCTTGTTCACTCTGGGAACTTTATTAATTATCAATGTTGCAACTTCAGATAGTGTATTAATATCGATTGGAGTTACATCTGCAGTCATTCCATCAACTGAATTAATACATCTAAGAACACAAGTCTCTTCATAAGTTCTTTCATCTCCCATAACTCCAACTGATTTAACTGGAAGCAATACAGCAAAAGCTTGCCATGATTTGTTATATAAATCTTTATCAATTAAAAAATTAATAAAAATTTCATCTATGTCTCTCAATGTATCTAATCTCTGTCGATTAACCTTACCAATACAACGAATGCCCAATCCAGGACCCGGAAAGGGATGTCGATTTACAAATTTATGATCAAGTTTGTAGAACAAACCTAATCTTCTTACTTCATCCTTAAAAAGCTCTCTAAAAGGCTCTATAACATCAAATTTAAGGTCTTTTGGTAAACCACCAACATTATGATGAGATTTAATAGTAACGCTCTTTCCTCCATGAAACGAACGACTTTCAATAATATCTGTATAAAGAGTACCTTGGGCTAAATAGAAATCTTTTTGTGATAACTTTCTAATGTAGTTAGAAAAGACCTCTATAAACAAACCTCCTATAATTTTTCTTTTAAGTTCTGGCTCAGTAACATTTTTGAGTTTTTTTAAAAAGAGGTGTTCGGCATTAATTATATTCAGTTTTAAATTAAAGGTTTTAAATACTGCTATAATATTTTTTACGTCATATTTTCTGAGCAATCCATTATTAACAAAAATAAAGTGAACATTATCAAGCTTAAGATATTTTGATAAAGCAAATGCTAAAACAGTAGAGTCAACGCCTCCTGATACAGCGCAAACTATATTAGGTTTTTTTTCTTTTACATTAATTCTAAAATATCTACCTATAGTTTGATGTAAGTCATTATTTCTCCAATTTTCTTTTAATTGACAAATATCAAATAAAAAGTTTTTTAAAATCTGACTTCCAAATTCTGAATGCGTTACTTCACAATGGAATTGAATGGCATAAATATTTTTTTTATAGATAGCTGCTGGTATTTTATTTTTAGTTTTTGCTAGTATCTTGAAACCTTTAGGTATTTTAGTTAAGCTATCTCCATGAGACATCCAAACTTGTTGTTCAGAATTAGTATCTTTGAATAAGTCACTCTTTGATATTTTTATAATAGTCTTTCCATATTCTCTTTGATTACTTTTTTCAATCACACCATCAAATTCTTTAGAGATATATTGAAATCCATAACATATACCAAGAATTGGGATAGGTATTTGATCCAAAGGTATATCTATTTTAGGAGCATTTTTATTTAACACAGAGTCTGGGCCACCTGATAAAATTAATACTGAATGATTTAAAATATTAGTGACATTATTGAGATATTTTGGGGGATAAATCTCAGCATAAATACCTAACTCGCGAATTTTTCTTCCAATTAAATGCGTATATTGAGATCCAAAATCAATAATTAAAACTGATTTACTCAATTGGAACGATAGTTTGGAGCTTCTTTAGTTACTTGAACACCATGAACATGGCTTTCGTTGATGCCAGAATTAGTCAATCGAACAAATTTTGCATTTTTTTTAAGCGTTGCAAGGTCTTTTGATCCCGTGTATCCCATCCCAGATCTTAAACCTCCAGTTAGTTGAAATAACACATTAGATACCTGACCTTTATAAGGAATTCTTCCCTCTATTCCTTCAGGGACTAGTTTAATTGCCTCATTTATTTCATCTTGAAAATATCTATCAGCAGAACCTCTAGCCATAGCCCCTAACGAACCCATACCACGATACGATTTATAGGATCTACCTTGAAAAAGAAAAACCTCCCCTGGCGACTCATCAGTACCGGCAAATAAAGAACCAGCCATAATACAATTAGCACCTGCTGCTAAAGCTTTTACTATGTCACCAGAGTAGCGAATTCCACCATCTGAGATCATTGGGATTTTATTTTTATTGGTAATGGAAGCTATGTCTTGGATCGCAGTAAATTGAGGGACCCCTACACCTGCAACAATTCTTGTAGTACAAATAGAGCCAGGGCCAATACCAACTTTTATTGCATCTGCTCCTAGTTTAATCAAATCTTTTGCAGCTTCAGGAGTTGCAATATTTCCAACTACTATGGGTAATTTGATTTTTTTTCGAATTTTTTTAAATGAGTCTAATACTGCAGAGGAATGCCCATGTGCTGTATCTATAAATAAAATATCAACCCCTGCTTTATCTAATTCTATAGCTCTTAATAAATCATTAGGCTTGCTACCTATAGCGGCACCAACTAATAATTGGCCATTTTTATCCTTAACAGAGAAGGGAAACTTCTCTCCTCTTTGAATATCTTTAACAGTGATTAAACCAATGCATTTTTTATTATTATCAGTAACTACTAACTTTTCTATTCTATTTTCTTGTAAAAGTTTTTTAGCTAATCCAAAAGAAGACATACCTTTTGATTGAGTTTGTGTGATAGAAATTACTTTTTTTGTCATTAAATCTTTAACTTTTGTTTTCTTATTAATTACAAAACGCACATCTCTGTTAGTTATTATACCTTGAAGTGTATTGTCTTTATCAACTACAGGAAATCCTGATATATTTTGCTCTTTCATTACACTTAAAACATCTTCAATTGTATTGTTTGGATTCATTGTAATAGGGTTATAAACAATGCCTGCTTCATATCTTTTCACTTTTTTCACTTCATAACTTTGTGTTTCAATATCAAAGTTTTTATGAATTACTCCTAATCCACCATTTTGAGACATAGCAATAGCCATTTTGGACTCTGTAACTGTGTCCATAGCTGCTGAAATAATAGGAGTGTTTAAGACTATATCTTTTGTAAGATTTGCAGATATATCAACGTCATTAGGGAGGATGTTAGATACTTGAGGTTTTAATAAAACGTCATCAAACGTTAAATATTCTTTAACTTGGGCCATGGCCAATACTAGATTTTTTTATATTAAAATCAAGGACTGAACTAAGAGAGTTTTCTTCCGTCATTAAGACCAGCATCGTAATCTAAAGGATCGACATCATCTAGACATCCTAAATTTACACCCATACCGTTCGGATCTGTTCTTCGATTATGATGAGTATAAATACCACAATGTTTACAAAAAAAATGTTCAGCTAAGTTTAAATTGAACTGATAAAGTGATAAATCACTCTCTCCTTTTAAAAGTTTAAAGTTATCCTTAGGCACCATGATCATCTTTGCATTTTTTCTTATGCATATTGAGCAGTTACACTGCATAATTTTATCGAGATCGGACTCAATTTCAAATTCAATTGCCTTGCAATGACAAGAACCCTTATGATGCACTTCTATGTTCCCTAAAAAAGTTTTTTAATAAATTTTTAGTTTCACTTGCTGTTTCTAAAATTGCCATATGTCCTGACTCTTCCAGAACAATAGTTTTTGAGTCTTTTATTTTAGATGCTAATTCTAATCCAACTTTTTTAGGTGTCATTTTATCATGCTTACCAACAATACATAAAGTAGGATGCTTTACACTTTCTGCAGCTTTCAGTCCATTTGTGTAAATATCACATGCATTAAAGTCTGTACCTAATGTTCCATTATTATTAGATGACACTAATTGACCGCCCATTCCTAAATGACTTAAACCTGGAACAGGATGGCCTCCTTTATGTCCTAAAGGTCCGTGTACCCAATCCATCATTAAATCAACAGCTTTTTGATCTTTATTTAATGCTAAGTCTAAAAGCTCTGTATTCATTTTCATGGACATAGATCCATTAATTAAAGCCAGAAGTTCTAATTTATCAGGATGTCTTTGAGCAAATTCTAAACCAACTAAACATCCTTGTGAATGACCGACATAAGAGGTCTTCTCTATTCCTAAAGAAGTTATCAAATCAGCAATCCAATCGGCCATTTCCTCAATTGTTTTTAAAGCAGGACCTTCGGAGTCACCATGACCTGGTAAATCAACAGCTATGGTATTGTATCCATGAAAAGCAAAATACCGAGTTTGGAGAACCCAAGTAACATGGGTCAAACCACTTCCATGAACAAATACAATAGTTGGTTGTTTTTTATCTATCTCTCTTCCACTAGAAGTGTAATAAGCATCTTTGTCGTTTATCTTTATCTTCATTTAGAAGCAACAAGTCTTGGTCTTTGAGATGCCTTAAAACCCATATCGAAGTCAGTCATAATATCTTCCATGTCTTCTAAACCCACTGAAAATCTAATCATATCCTCTGTTAAACCAGCTAACTCTAATGATTTTTTATCCATTTGAGAGTGTGTTGCGGATGCAGGGTGAATAACCAAAGATTTTGCATCACCAACATTGGCAAGGTGAGAGGTAAGCTTCAAGGCATTTATAAATGCATGACCTGCTTCTTTTCCACCCTTAATACCAAATGCTATCATTGAACCAGCTCCTTTTGGCATTAACTTAGAAGCTACTTTGTGATCTGGATGATCAGGCAAACTTGGATGATTAACCCATGATACGCTCTCATTGTTTGTTAAGTAATCAAGCATAATTTGAGTATTGGATAAATGTTTTTCCATTCTGACTGATAAAGTTTCAATACCAATTAAAATATTAAAAGCATTGGTTGGACTCATACATGGTCCAAAATCTCTCATTCCTTCAGCCCTAGCTCTCATTGTAAAAGCAGCGGGTCCAAATTCTTCAGCAAAAGATAAACCGTGATAGCCTTCATATGGCTCAGTCATTGTTGGAAATTTATTTCCTTTGGTCCAATCAAAATCACCCTTTTCAACAATAATACCACCCATTGAAGTTCCATGACCAGCCATCCACTTTGTTAGAGAGTGAGTTATGATATCAGCGCCTAAATCAAATAAATTACATAGATATGGGGTATTAAATGTTCCATCAACCATAAGAGGTATATTTGCTTCCTTTGCAATTTTAGAAATTTCAGGTAAGTCCATTATTTCAATGCCGGGGTTTCCAATAAGCTCTCCCCAAATACATTTTGTATTTGGTTGAATTGCATTTTTAAAACCCTCTGTGTCTCTTGGTTTTACAAATGTTGTATCTATTCCAAATCTTTTTAAAGTTAATCTTAATAAATTAAATGATCCTCCATAAAGCTGTGAAGAGGAAACTACATGATCACCTGCACTACAAACATTTAAAATAGCTAGAGTCATGGCACTCATTCCTGAAGCGGTTGCTAAAGCAGCTGAACCACCTTCGAGCGCAGCAACTCTTTCTTCAAGCACTGAAACAGTAGGATTTGATATTCTACTATAAATATGTCCACCCTCTTCAAGATTAAACAATGCAGCGGCATGGTCTGCATCTTGAAATAAATAAGAGGTTGTTTGATAAATTGGAACAGCACGTGAGCCAAAATTTTTATCTGGCTGATGCCCACTATGTAACGTTTTAGTGTTAAATTTGTATGTTTTAGGATCTGTCATGATATTGAAAACATATCATATATTTATATATGAAAGTAATGGAAAAAAAGTCTCAGATAACCTGATTATGAATAAATTACATGTCTTAATTAATAGTTTGTAATCCACATAGTTTGGTAAGCTTTAAGAGTAATTGTAGATTTAATATCAATAATAATTTCATTAGAAATTAAATCCCACCACTCATTAGAGGAAATTAAATTTAATTCTGATAAATCTAAATATTGAAAAACATTAGTAACGTTGCTGATACAAAAAATAGATTGTCTTTTATCGTGACTTTGTCTCCAAAAGCCAAAAAAGTTTTTTCCTAAATTAAATGTAAATTGAGTGGCGTTCGGATGAAAAGCTGGTTGATCTTTTCTTATATCGATTAATTTTGATAACTCACTATAGATCTGATTATTTAAGGAATCTTTGTCACTTAGTAGTTTATCAATTTCATCATACTTCCATGATCTTCTATTGATAGATCTCTTATTATTTGTCTTCTCAACTTGTTTATAATCATTTGTAGATCCAACGAGACTGTGTATATAAATAGCTGGTATTCCCTCAATACCTAACATCATTGAATGGCAACATATAAATCTTTCTAACTGCATGTGATCAGTTCCAAAAAAAGTACCTTTAAGAGCATCAAGCAGGGAAATGTTTATTTCATAGACAGACTCTGTGTTATCAACTTTTTTTCTTTTAGTGGTCTGACCGCCAAAGTCAGTCATGATATCTACTAATGTGTCTCTTTCTTTGTCAGTTAAAATACCTTCTGTAGGTCTAAGACCAATTCCATCATGTGAAGCTATAAAATTAAAATAAGAGGTATTATCTTTTGCAGGGGGCATGCCCATTGACCACTTTCTAATAGCTGTGCTGTCACCCATTACCAAAGTCCAAAGCAACAAAGGAGGCAAAGCAAAGTTATATATTGCATTAGCCTCATCATTTTCTCCAAAATAACTAAGATTTTCTAAATTTGGTAAATTCGTTTCAGTGATAAGAAGAGTATTTTTACTATATGCATTTAAAAGAGTCCTAATGAGTTTAACAACTTCATGTGTTTGAGGTAAGTTTAAACAATTAGTTCCATATTCTTTCCAAAGAAAAGCAATAGCATCTAATCGAAATACTCTAATACCATTTTTTAAATATAAATGGATTAATTTGATAAAGAAGAAAAGAACCTTAGGATTTTTGAAATTAAAATCTACCTGGTCATGGCTAAATGTGCACCACAGATAAAAAGTCTCATCATTAATTGCATACTCTTTAAAAAGATCAGAACTTCTTGGACGTACAACACTCTCATATCCCTCTTGTACATTTTTCAGTTTGATAAAAAAATTTTGTGTATCTTCTTTATTTTCAATAAAGTTTTTAAAATATTTACTTTTTATAGAGGCATGATTTATAACTATGTCGCTCATAACTCTAAAATCTTTTGACAATAATTTCATATCTTGCCAGTTACCTAAATCAGGTCTTACAATTTCATAATCTGTTATAGAAAATCCGTCATCAGAGCTATATGGGAAAAAGGGAAGAATATGAACATTATTAAAATGTTTCTTACAATATTTATTTAAAAATTTAGATAGTGCTTTTAATTTATTATCAGAGGTTTCAAAAATAGAGTCACCATATGATATTAAAAAAATATCTTTTTGTGACCAATTAGGTTCAGTAATACCCTGATCTTTGTTTTCAAATAAATCTAAAACCTTATTAATTAACTTCAAGATCTCATTTTGATCTAAGATATCTTTATAAATAATTTGAAAATGGATATTTAAATTATTTTTTAATTCTTCTCTCAACTTATGCGTTATCTTCTTTTACAGCTTTGTTAAAACTATCTAAAATTGTTGGATCTGCACTGTCAATTCTTCTCCATGTTGGGATGTTGGGATTTTCACTAGGAGACTCTAAAAAAATCTTACCTGCTTCAATAATATTTTGTGCAAACAACTCAACCATTTCCTCTTCTTTATGTACATCAAAGTCTAAGCCATTCATTTCAGCATCTGTTTTGTATATCTGAACCATATCAAGAGCCATACGAAAATATGTAGCTTTTAATGAACGAAATTTTTCATGAGAAAATACCTGACCTTGTGTAGCCAGTTTTCTAAAGATAGCTTTAGATATATCAATGGACATTTTAGATAAACCTTTTTGTCTATTATTTTTTGAAACTTCTTGGTGTTTATGCTCATAGGTTTCTGCTAAATCAACTTGGCAAATACGATTATTAGCAAAGTTTCTATACATTTCAGACAGTATACCAACCTCCAAGCCCCAATCGTGAGGAACTCTGATATCATTTAAAAGATCATACTTAAATGAAAATTCACCAGCTAAAGGATATTTGAATATATCTAAAAAGTTAAGATATTCATTATAACCAACCATTTTTTGTAAAGATTTTACTAAAGGTGTTACTAGTAATCTTGTAACTCTTCCATTCATTTTTCCTTGAGCTACGCGGGGGTAAAAACCTTTACAAAAATCAAAAGAAAACTTTGGGTTTGCAACAGGATAAAATAACTTAGCTAATAAATTTTTATCATAAGTAACAATATCACAATCGTGCATCGCTACTGTTCCAGAGTCTTTTAAAGAGATTACAAAACCCATGCAGTACCATATATTTCTACCCTTACCCTTTTCTGTAGGAGATAAGTCAAGGTTAGATAAGGCCTGGTCTATTTTCTTTAATCTAGGACCATCGTTCCAAAGGATATAAGTTTTCTGTGGAAGGACTGAAAAAAACTTTTTAGCTTTTAAAAATTCATTTTTATTAGCTTGATCTAAACCAATAACTACATTTTTGATGTATTTTATTTTCTTTAAAGTATTAACAATATAAGTCAAAGCTGGTTTTTCTAACTCAGTATAAAGAGAAGGTAAAATTAAAGTCATAGGAGAAGTTTTTGAAAAAGATAAAAGATCTCTCTCAATTTGTTCAATTTTTTTTGTATTAAAATTATGAAGTGTTGCTATGACACCATTTTGATGAAAATCAGGCATATTTAAAAAATTTTATTCTCCAATGTATTGTTCAATTTATATAGGACTTGACTCCAACCGTCAGGTGCAAACTTTGATGATTTTATTATATTTTTTTTATTTGAACGCAACTTAGGGAAAGATCCAGATGGATTTTTTATAAGACAAGAGTAACTGGCAGAATTTAACATATCGATATCATTTTTACTGTCGCCTAGAGCAATAGTATTTTTAAAGTATGTACCATAAAATTGATGATCATATACATGAGATATTAACTTTTTAGCTATTCTTTTGTTGCATACAGATGAAACTTGCATGAATCTACTTCCTTGTATTAATACTCCCTGTTTTTCAGATTTTAGTTCATTTTTAAATTTTTTTAAATTTACCAAGCTATCTTCCCAAAGAATAATTTGACTAGCCTCTCTATTTAGCATCTTACTAGTATTATCTAAGTTTGTGTATTTTTTTAAAATTTTAGAGGGAAGATCTTGGGCTATTAGAAGTTTAAATTTTTTTTGTTTTTTTAATAAAAATTGATGCCAATTCTTAGAGGATAATTTTGCAATTCTAATTTTCCAATATTTACCGTAATCAGATGAGTTCTTAATTTTCTTGAAACGATTTTTTGGAAAATATAAAAGTGCCCCATTCTCTGTGCTAAAAGGCATATTGGTTAAATTTAATTTTTTTAATAAATTTATAGACTCACTAAATGTCTTACTTGTATTAAAAATAACATCATTGTGATTATTAATAATACTAGCGATGATTTTATTGTTATTACCATAAGAATAATTTTCGTGATCTAGTAATGTTCCATCTAAATCAGTGAAGATAAGATATCTCTTCATTTATATATAATTTTGCTCATTTTTTGGTTTTTATCTAATGTAATAAGAACATTACAAATATCGGGACAAGTTAAAGACATCCATTTTGATAATTTTTCATAATATTGTATGAAAATATAGAGTTTCTTTTTAAGATGATTATCACTACTCAATGAACGAAGATTTAATTCTTGCTTGTACTTCCAGTTAATTACATATTTCCAATCTGGTAACTTAATAAAAATATAATAATTAAACTTATTAAAGAGTTTTTGGTATTCAATTAACGCTTGATTGTAAGATGTTCTCCAAATCATATCGGGATCACTCTTTTTTTCTAATTCATTAATATTTTTTTTTAGATACGAGGGTTCAACTGGTTTTGTGCCAACACACCAGCCTTCTAATATTATTAAATCAGCTTTATTAACTTTTCGTGTATAATTCTTTTTATTATCGGTTACCTTGTCAAAGACAGGTAAATATACTGGAAATTTATTTGCTTTTAATTTATCAATTGAATTGTTGAGCGATTTTAGATTATGTGTACCAGGAACACCTCTAGTCTTGAATAAATTTGTCTTAGATTTATTTGCTAATTGTTTTCTTTGATGTGAGGATAAATAAAAATCATCAATACTTAATATTACAACGTCTTTTTTATAAAATTTTTTAAAATAAGTTTTAATGAGAAGTGATAAGGTAGATTTACCAGAACCTTGTGATCCTGCAATCATAAGTGTTTTTTTATTATGTAATTGGTTAAATAATTTAAAGTATGTGTCTTTAGTCTCTGTATTAGAAATACTCTCACTAGTCAGTTTGTTAAGAGAATATTGAATAAATTTTATTTTTGTTTGTATATCTGACATGTTCTAAAGAATAT
>ERZ802819.1973-NODE-1973-length-12032-cov-14.2977_pt1 | contig 12032 bp, 10 predicted proteins | sample MGYA00345647_ERZ802819 | MGnify/ENA primary metagenome ERZ802819 (study PRJEB30503, sample SAMEA104212355) | marine metagenome | biome: Westerlies Biome; feature: [SRF] surface water layer (ENVO:00010504) within the epipelagic zone...; material: water... | reverse complement strand
TTGAAGTGTGACTGGAGTGTGACAGAACTCCATTTCACTCAGTTATAAGAGTTTAGTAATGATCTAATTATTGGCTAATTTTGGCGGAAAGGAAGGGATTCGAACCCTCGATACGGTCACCCGCATACACGCTTTCCAAGCGTGCGCCTTCAACCACTCGGCCACCTTTCCTAAGTTTTTACTCCACTTTAAGAGCTGCTATAAATGCTTCTTGAGGAATCTCTACTTTTCCAAAAGAACGCATTCTCTTTTTACCTTTTTTTTGCTTATCTAATAATTTTCTTTTTCTATCGGTCGCCCCACCACCATGAATTTTTTCAATTACATTTTTTCTGAAGCCACTGACTGTTTCTCTAGCAATAATCTTTCCACCTATTGCTGCCTGTATAGGAACTGCAAATTGATGTCTTGGTATAAGCTCTTTTAATTTTTCACATACCGCCCTACCTTTTTTTTCTGCAACTGATCTGTGAACTATCATGGAGAGAGCATCAACTGGTTCAGCATTTACTAAAACGCTTAACTTTACTAAATCACTTTCATTATAATTATCAATTTCATAATCAAAACTAGCATATCCACTGGATATAGATTTAAGACGATCATAAAAATCAAAAACTATTTCATTCAAGGGTAGGTTATATATTAAAATTACTCTAGAACCCGAATATGAAAGTTCTAATTGAATTCCACGCTTATCCTCACACAAACTAATTATAGTTCCTAAAAATTTTTCTGGTGAGATTATAGTTGCCTTAATCCATGGTTCTGAAATTGATCTTATTTTTGTAGTCTCAGGCATATCAGCAGGATTATGTAATTCAATCTGATTTCCATCAATCATATCTATATTGTAAATTACGCTTGGTGCAGTTGTAATAAGATCAATATCAAATTCTCTATCTAGTCTTTCCACTACAATTTCTAAATGTAGCAAGCCTAAAAAACCACATCTAAATCCCATTCCTAAAGCTGCTGAAGTTTCTTGTTCAAAATGAAAACTTGAGTCATTTAATTTTAATTTACCTAAAGCATCTCTTAAAAACTTAAACTCAGCAGCATTAGAGGGAAAAAGACCGCAGAAAACAACTGGCTGGCTTGGCTTAAATCCTTCAAGTGGTTGTGTTTTTTTATCTTTGGATAAGATGATGGTGTCCCCAACCTTAGTTTGTGCAACCTCTTTAATAGCAGCTGTAATATATCCCAGTTCACCAGCTTTTATTTCGTCAGACTGAACCATTTTAGGAGAAAAATAACCAACTCTTTCCACTATGTGGTTACTGTCAGCTGCATGAAATTTTATTTCCATTCCTTTTTTTATAGATCCGTTGATAACCCTGACTAGAATTACTACACCAAGATAACTGTCATACCAACTATCAACTAACATAGCTTTTAAGGTATCTTCCGTATCTGATGTTTCTGGTGGATTAAAGTTTTTTACTACACACTCAAGTACATCCTCTATACCTATTCCTGACTTAGCAGAAATTTCTAAAACATTATCAGTATTAATTCCAAGAATTGTCTCTATTTGTTCTTTTACGCGATCTGGATCAGCGGCTGGTAAGTCTATTTTATTTAATACAGGTATAATTACATGATCGTTTTCAACAGCTTGGTATAGATTAGCTAGTGTTTGTGCTTCAACTCCTTGACTAGCATCAACAACTAGTAATGAACTTTCGCATGCTGAGAGAGATCGATTTACTTCATAACTAAAATCAACATGCCCAGGTGTATCAATTATATTTAAAATATATTCTTCACCATTTTTTGCCTTATAAATTAATCGAACTGTTTGCGCTTTAATTGTGATTCCTCTTTCTCTTTCAATATCCATTGAGTCTAGTATTTGATCTTTCATTTCTCTATCTGCTAGAGCGCCACAAAATTGAATTAGTCTATCCGCTAAAGTTGACTTACCGTGATCAATATGTGCAATAATAGAAAAATTTCTTATATGTTTTAATGGCTTCATTTTATGTAGTTTTAATTATTAGGACCGCACAACGCCAGCTGTTTTTTGCTGTATTAAATCAACAATTTTCTTACTGACGTCTTGTATTTCACTCTCATTTAATGTTCGATCTGATGCTTGCAAGGTGACTTTAATTGCAAGAGATTTTTTGTCATTTCCAATTGCCTCACCTTCGAAAACATCAAATATTTGAACATTTTTAACTAGCTTTTCATCTGCTTTGAAGGGCAAGTTAATCATAGTTTTAGCTTCAACATCTTTATTTACAATAAAAGCGAAGTCACGATCTACAGTCTGAAAATCACTTTCAAAATAACTCTCTTTATTTGTTGTTTTTTTGGAACTTAAGGGAACTTCATCAATAAATAGTTCAAAAGCTAAAACACGATTTTTTATTTTATGATGTTTAATAATTTTCGGATGAAGCTCACCAAAATAACCTAAAACTGTATCTTTGTTAATTGTTAAAGATGCTGATCTACCTGGATGATACCAATCGGGAGCTCCAGTTTTAATTTCAATATTTTTATTTTTTGCCATTAAATGATTAACCAATGCCAATATATCTGCTTGAACATCATAAGAATCAAAATCAACTTTTTGAGAATTCCAATTTTTTTCAGTTTTAATACCCGACTTTAATCCACAAGCAATATTCTTTTGATCGCCTGGTGTATCAGATGTGAATTGACTTCCAACTTCAAATATAGAAAAGCTATCAAATCCTCTGCTAATATTTTTTTTTATTGCTGTCAGTAAATTCGGTATAAGACTTGGCCTTAAAATATCTAAATCCTCTGAGATCGGATTTTTAATTTTTAGATGTTGATTGCTTGAATAAAATTTAGAATCTTTTGAAGATGAAAATGACCATGTTACTAATTCATTGCCACCCCTTTGAGCAAGAAATCTTTTAGATCTAAGATTATTTTTATAAGTTCTACTTAATATAACTTCATTTATTTTATTTTCTGTTCTAATGGGTAGCACTGGTATTGCATCAAAGCCTTTTATTCTTATTACTTCCTCACTTAAATCAGCTTCTCCATGGATATCATGTCTCCATGATGGAATAGTACATAATAAAATATTATTATTTTTTTTATTTTTGATACCCAATTTGTTCAAAATTTTTTCTATCTCGCTTTGGTCTATTTCTATTCCTAAGCGACTCGAATTTTTTATTAAATCAAATGAAATTTCCTTTGTTTCAGTAGGTATATTACCACAAATTTCGGTATCACTTATTTCTCCCCCGCATATTTCTTGTATTAATAAAGCTGCTTTATCCAGCCCAATATTTAATGAATTGGCATCCACTCCTCTCTCGAAACGATATCGAGCATCGCTATCTATAAATAATTTTCTACCTGTATTAGCAGTATTTTCAGGGCTAAAAAGTGCTGACTCTAAAAGCACATTTTTGGTATCAAGATCACAAGATGAAGAAATTCCTCCAAGTATTCCGCCTAAACCAAGTGCAGTTTTATCATCAGATATTACACACATACCTTCTTCAAGAGAATATTCCTTATCATCAAGGCCAAAAAAAGCTTCATTTTTTCTTGCAGATCTTACGACTATATTTCCATTGATCTTATCTGCGTCATAAACATGCAATGGTCGGTTATAATCAAAAAGTATGTAATTAGTTACATCAACTAAAGCTGAAATAGGTTTTAGGCCTATTGAGGTAAGTTTGTCTTTTAGCCACTGAGGGCTCTCGCAATTTTTTACATTTTTTATATAACGACTTCCAAAAGCATAGCAGCTTTTTTGATCAGCTTTTTTCTCAAAAGTAGTACTAATTGGATTTTTGTATTTTGATGGTATTTTAGGAACTTCTAATTCTTTTAAGTTACCAAGGCCAGCTGCTGATAGATCTCGAGCAATACCATATACTCCCAAACAATCTTGCCTATTTGGTGTTATTCCTATTTCAATCTTTATGTTATCAAGATTCATTTGGTCTACATATGAACTACCTACTTTAGAGTCGTTGGGCATTTGAATAATACCCTCGTGTAATTCTGAAATACCAAGCTCATATTCAGAACACAACATTCCACTTGACTCTACTCCTCGTATCTTTGCTACTTTCAACTTCATTTGATTAACAGGTATTGTAGAACCTGGGGGGGCATAAACCGCTTTCATGCCCTTAGTGACATTGGGTGCACCGCAGACCACATCAACAATTTTATTACCAATATTAACCTTACAAATTTTTAATTTATCAGCATTAGGATGTTTCTCTTCTTTAACAACTTCGCCAATAATAAAGTCACCATACAAAGCTGCTGTATCTATTACCTCTTCGACCTCTAAACCTATTGCTGTTAATTTATTTATAATTTCTGTATCTGTAGCTTTGGTAACTAAGTGCTCTTTTAACCAATCGATCGTAAACTTCATCTACTCAATCCTCCGGAAATTGAAGGTATATCAAGAGGAACAAAGCCAAAGTGTTTTAACCAACGAAGATCATTATCATAGAATGTTCTTAAATCACTTATTCCATATTTTAACATTGCCAATCGCTCTATACCCACACCGAATGCGTAACCTTGGTATTCGTTTGGATCGATATTTACATTTTTTAAAACGTTAGGGTGTACCATCCCACAGCCAAGAATTTCTAGCCAGCTATCGCCTTCACCTATGATAATTTGGTTTCCATCTTTTTTATATCCAATATCAACCTCTGCAGATGGCTCAGTAAAAGGAAAATGACTGGGTCTAAATCTCATCTTTGGTGAACTTGTTTCAAAAAATTCTTTTAAGAATGTCTCAAGACATCCTTTTAGATGACCCATATTACTATTTTTATCAATTACAAGTCCTTCAACTTGATGAAACATTGGTGTATGAGTTTGATCATTATCACATCTAAAAGTTTTTCCAGGTGCAATTAATCTAAAAGGTGGTTTTCCCTTAAGCATACTTCTAATTTGTACTGGTGAAGTATGTGTTCTTAAAACATTTGGCATCTCATCTGTTTTTGAGTTTACATAAAAAGTATCATGCATTTGTCTTGCAGGATGATTTTCAGAAGTATTTAATGCAGTAAAATTATTATAATCAGTTTCTACTTCTGGTCCTTCAGCTATACAAAAATCTAAATCCGCAAATATAGCTATCACCTCGTCTATTACCTGGGTTATAGGATGAATGCGACCTTCGGTTATTTGTGAAACTAAAGTAAGATCTAATTTTTCAGATGAAAGTTGCTTTGAGAGCTCCTCATCATCAAACGCCTCAGATTTTAAACTTATAAAATTATTTAAATCATTTTTAATATTGTTTAGCTCTTCTGCATGAGATTTTCTTTCCTCAGGATTTAATTCACCCAAATCCTTCATAAGAGCAGTAATCTGACCTTTTTTTCCAAGAAACTGAAGTCTTATTTTTTCAAGACTTTCAATATCTTTTACTAATTTTTTACCAGCTTCTATATTTTTTTTAACTGAGTCAATTTTGCTCATACGATTAGAGAATAACAGATTTACTAAAAGTCTGTAATATTATTATAAGACTTAAGAATAAGTAATTTGGGATTATTTTGCAGCAGATTGAACTTTTTCAACTAGGTGCTTAAAAGCATTTGGCTCATGCATTGCTAAATCTGCTAACATCTTTCTATCTAGACCTATGTCTAATTTTTTTAATCCGTTGATAAATACCGAATACGATAATCCAAATTCTCGTGCACCAGCATTAATTCTTTGAGTCCAAAGGCTTCTAAAGTCTCTTTTCTTAACTTTTCGATCACGATAGGCATACTGCATTGACTTTTCAACAGCTTGTTTTGCTACTTTAAAAGTATTTTTTCTACGGCCACGAAATCCACTAGCTTGTTTTATAACTTTTTTATGTTTTGCGTGTGTTGTAACACCTCTTTTTACACGAGCCATTTTATCCTCTTCTAACTATAGGGTAGAAATTTTTTTACAATTCTTGCGTCTGCCTCACAAAGCAAAGTTGAACCTCGCTGGTTTCTTATTTGTGAATTTGTACGCTTAATCATTCCATGTTTTTTTCCAGCTTGATATGATTTAACTTTACCAGATGCAGTAACTTTAAATCTTTTAGATGCTGATTTTTTTGTCTTTAATTTTGTCATATGTATCTCAGAACTGAGGGTTATACCGCCTTGTAATGAAAAAAGCAAAATAATTAATTTAGTAAGAAATTGACTAATTAGACGTAAAAATTAGAGAATATTGTCGCCCTTCAAGCTTGGGTTCCTGTTCAATCTTACTGGTTGAAAGCATATCTTCTTTAATTCTGCCCATCAACTCATTGGCTTGATCATGATTTTGAAACTCTCGACCTTTAAACCTTATAGTAAACTTCACTTTATCACCTGATTTTATAAATTTTTGAGCAGCTTTCACTTTAAAATTGTAATCATGTACATCAGTTCCTGGTCGCATTTTTATTTCTTTTAAGATTGTTTCTTTTTGCTTCTTCTTTGCGACACTAGCTTTTTTTTGTGCTTCATACTTATATTTTCCAAAGTCTAAGATTTTACAAACAGGCGGTGTTACATTTGGTGAGATTTCTACTAAATCTAAACCAGCTGACTCGGCTTTAGTGAGAGCTTCTGAAATCTCTACTATGCCTATGTTCTCACCTTTTTCATTGATGAGTCTAACAGTATCTGATGTGATTCTTTCGTTAACGCGGACTTTTGGTTCTTTTGGTTTAGAGTTAAATCTATTATTTTTTTTTAGTGTTGCTATTTTAAGCTCCTATTATGTTAATTGACGGGCATCATACATTTTTTTTCAAAAAAATCAGTCAAATTCTCAAATTTAATTATTTCTTGGTCTTTTGATCCAAATTTACGAATTGAAATTGATCTATTTTCCTGCTCTTGCTTACCAACAATAAGCATGTAAGGAATTTTTTGTAATGAATTATCTCTTATTTTATAATTAATTTTCTCATTTCTAGTATCTAAGTCTACTCTAATATCGCTAGATTTAAGCTGATTGTAAATTTCATTAGCGTAAGAATCTATCTCCGAAGTAATTGGAGCAACTACAGCTTGAACTGGTGCAAGCCATAAAGGCAAATTACCTGCATAATGCTCTAATAAAATTCCTGTAAATCTCTCTAATGATCCAAAAAGTGCTCTGTGCAACATTACCGGGTGATGTTTTTGACCGTCCTCTCCAATAAATGTTCCACCAAGTCTCTCTGGCATATTTAGATCAACCTGAAGAGTTCCACATTGCCAGTCTCTTCCAATGGCATCTCTAAGTACAAACTCAAGTTTTGGACCATAAAAAGCTCCCTCGCCTGGATTATATGTGTATTCCAGTCCAGTGGCTTCAACTGCTTTTTTTAGAGCAAGTTCAGATCTATCCCAGATTTCGTCACTGCCAACTCTATTCTCTGGACGGTCTGAAAATTTAATTGATACTTCTTCAAAACCAAAATCTTTATAAATACTCAAAATTAAATCACAGACAATTTTACTCTCCTCAGTAACTTGTTCATCTGTACAAAAAATATGAGCATCATCTTGTGTAAACGCTCTGACCCTCATTAAACCATGCAAGGCCCCAGAGGGTTCATACCGATGCACTTTGCCAAACTCAGAAATACGAAGAGGTAAGTCACGATAGCTTTTCATTCCCCATTTATAAACCTGAACACACCCAGGACAATTCATAGGTTTCAATGCGTAAACTTTGTCTTCTTTTGCCTCCGTAGTGTACATATTGTCACCAAACTTTTCTAAGTGTCCAGAAAGTTCCCATAAAGATTTATCCATAATGTCTGGTGTATTAATTTCTTGATAACCAGCTTCGTCCTGTCTTTTTCTCATGTAATTAATTAAATTTTGAAATAACGACCATCCTTTAGGGTGCCAAAATACAGAGCCCGGCGCCTCTTCTTGGAAATGAAACAGATCTAATTCTTTTCCTAATTTTCTATGATCCCTTTTTTCTGCTTCCTCTAAACGAGTTAAATAACTGTCTAAATCTTCCTGTGTTTCCCAAGCAGTTCCATATATTCTTTGAAGCATTTCATTATTTGAATCACCACGCCAATACGCTCCAGCTACTTTGGTTAGCTTAAATGCTTTACCAATCTCTCCTGAAGAATTCAAATGAGGTCCACGACATAAATCAAACCACTCCCCATGATAGTAGATTTTAATTTCTTCATTTTCTGGGATTGAATTAATTATCTCTAATTTGTAATTTTCTCCAATTTTATTGAATATTTCTATAGCTTCTTCCCTTGTAACAATTTTAAATGTAACTGGAACGTCTCGATTAACGATTTCTTTCATTTTTTTTTCAATTTTTTCTAAATCTTTTTCAGTAAATGGTGTTTCTCTTGCGAAATCATAAAAGAATCCATTTTCAATTACTGGGCCAATAGTGACTTTAGTTTCTGGATAGAGTTCTTGCACTGACATTGCCATGACATGTGCTGCATCGTGTCTTATTAGCTCTAATTTAGTCTGATCCATAAAAATATTTATTATGCATATTAATGACGTAAAGCAAGGTTATTCTCAACTTCTACAACACTTATTTCACTAATATCTTCTTTTTTTAGCGTATTAACTTTAGATCCCACTAACTGAGTTATTTTTGGATTTGTATGACTTGATAGCAGCCATGTAACGGGACAGCCTACAGCTGCAACAATAAATGTAGGCCCTGTATCATTTGCAATTGCACCAATTGCTTTACTTGCCATAGTAGCTATAAAACTCAAATCTTTATCGGAACAATCAATAGTAGAGGGCGATAAACTTTTAATTTTTTTTATCTCTTCACCTTCTGACTTAGATTGTCCTAGAATTACAGTATCAATATTTTTTTCTTTTAAAATAATAGCAAGTTTTGCGAAATTCTCTGCTGGCCATCTTTTATGCTTATGTTTTGGTGATGAGCCTGGCAAAAAAATTACAAAGTCATTACTTGGAAAATCATTTATGTTATTTTTTATCATCCAATCAATTTCTGGTTTATCACTACTATCAATATCCATTAATTTAAGCTGATTAATAATTCGATCTTTTATTGGCAATTGATTTTCTTTACTTAGACGATATTTAAATTTTCCTCCATGTCTATTCCCAGACCACGCCAGCTTAAAATTAAATATTTTTGAAAAAAAATAGTAGACTGATGTTCGATCAGAATTTTGTAAATCAATTATTAAATCATAATTCTTAGAAATAATTTTTAACAAAGATAAAATCCATAAATCTATTCTTACAGGTGACGATCTAGATTCATATATAACCTCGTTCACAAAAATAATATCTTTTGTGAAAAAAATAAATTTTTCGTCAGTCAAAAGTGTAATTTTGCTATTAGGATATTTTGATCTTATTGATTTAAGTGAACCAGTAATTTGAATAAGATCACCTAAAGCTCCATGTTTAATTATAAGAATGTTTTTAAACATTAAGCTACCAAAACTTTATTATATATTTCGAGTGTTTGCTGACACATTTTTTCAACCGTATAATTCTCAATAATTAAATTACGTCTTTTAAGTTGATAACTTTTATCAAGATACTGTTCACTAACTAACACCTTTAAAATAGCATCGGCTAAGTCCTGAGGTTGATTTGGATCATAGAGAAAACCTGAAATACCGTCATAAACAGTCTCTTTATGGCCACCATGATCTGATGCAATTATTATTTTTCCCATTGATTGTGCCTCTACTGGAATTCTACCAAATGCTTCAGGGTCGGTTGAGCAGGATAAAACGATATCTGCCAAAGAATATATTAAATTCATTTTTTTTGAAGAACCTACAAACTTAATATTATCTTGAAGTTTTAATTCATTTATTTTATTTAATAAATTTTCTTTCAATTTATCATTATTAATAGGTCCAACAAATACTAACTCAAAATCCTTATTTATTTTTTCTTTTAAATATGACATGGCCTCAATAGCAATAGCGTGCCCCTTCCAAAAGGAGACTCTACCAGGTAGAATTATCTTAATAGAATTTTTTCTCAATGAATATTGGTCAATTTGTTGTTTTAATAAATTATGATCAATCAATGATGGATTAAAGTAATTTATATCTACTCCTCTTAAAATTACAGATACATTTTGATGGGTATATAAATACTTTGTTCGTATTTCACTATAGATAAAATTTGAAATAGCGATAATATAATCACTTCTTATCATTATTGAGTTGTAAAATTTTTTTATCTTATTGCTGAAATTATAAGTACCGTGAAATGTAGTAATAAATTTAATATTCGCCAGCTTTGCTGCTAGATAACAACTCCATGCAGGAGCTCTACTTCTTGCATGAATTATATTGATTTCATTTTTTTTTATAATCTTTAGTAATCTAAATACATTAATTAAGATTATAAATAGATTTTTAGAATGAACAGGTATCTTATTAATTAATACCCCACTATTTTCGAGTTGTTCAATTCTATAACCAGCCGATGTTGCAATATGTGATTTTAGTTTATTGTTAATTAAAAAATTAGCTACGTCAAAACATCCTTGTTCGGCGCCACTAATATTTAGTGTGGGAATAACTTGTAAAACATTTGGTTTTTCTTGCATATCCAAATTAGTATTATGTATATATAACATAGTAAATCATTATGTCAGATAGTTCACAATATTTTATGTCATCTTCTAACGACAAGATAGCTTATAAATGTAACGGGCTAAAATCAGACACAACAATATTTTTTTTTGGTGGTTATGCCTCTTCTATGACAGGCACCAAAGCGATAAGTCTTCAAAATTGGACACTCAAAAAAAATTTAAACTTTGTAAGATTTGATTACTCAGGACATGGAGAGTCAGAAGGAAGTTTTAAAGAAGGAACTATAACAAAGTGGTCATTGGAAGCTGAAGAAATTTTTAACAAGTTCAAAAATAAAAAAAATATTATAATTGGATCAAGCATGGGAGGATGGATTTCTCTGATTGTCACAAAAAAAAATTTAAATCATATTCATGGAGTAATCGGTATCGCTTCTGCTCCCGACTTCATAGTTGAGCAATGGGATAAATTAAGTAAGAACGAACAATTAGAATTTAAAAAAAGGGGGTCGATGTTTTTTCCAGATCCAGATCATGGCGACTACGAGGTTTCATATAAATTTGTTAAAGATGGTTTTAATAATTTATTACTAAATAATGAAATCAACATAAAATGTCCCATAAGATTATTACATGGAAAGCAAGATAAAGTTGTTCCAGTTAATACATCCCAAAGAATCATCGAAAAGATTTTGAGTGAAGATAAAGACTTGATTGTTATAGATGATGGAGATCATAGTCTTTCTAGAATAGAAGATTTAAATATTCTATTTGATCAAATAGAGTACTTAGTTTAATTTTTTTATGACTAGAAATTTGAATACAGAAATAAGTAACTATGCATTATTAGTATTTCTTGGTGCAATTTGGGCAGCTTCTTTTGTAGCCATAAAGTTTTCAAATTTAATATTTAATCCAATTGAGGTAGGCTTCTATAGAACTTTTATCGGCTCAATATTTCTTTTTTTAGCAGTAAAATTAAGAGGTGGGAGTATTTCTTTATTTAGCGAAAATACTAGAATATATAGCTTAATAGGTTTTTTGAATGCCTCTGTTCCTTTCACACTTTTACCTTATGGATTAATTACTTTGCCAAGTAATATTGGCGTTATTATATTATCTGCAAATCCATTCCTAGCTTTAGTGCTAGCACATTTTTTTACTTTGGATGAAAAGCTTTCGCTTAGAAAAGTGATTGGAAGTATTATTGGATTTTCAGGCGTAGTTTTTGCAGTAGGAGTTGAAATTTTTGTAAGTGATTGGGACTCACTTATATCTGCTATCGCTATATATGTCGGAGCATCTAGCTATGTAATCTCTAATCTAATTATTAGAAGAATTTCTCACCTCCCTTCTGACATGGTTACTATGAATACTTTATTTTGGGGCAGTATTTGGCTTCTTCCTCTAGTGTTAATTTATGGAAACCTCCAAAAAATTGAATTTTCTTATATACCTGTATTTGCCATAATTTATTT
>ERZ802819.1970-NODE-1970-length-12045-cov-14.8721_pt1 | contig 12045 bp, 19 predicted proteins | sample MGYA00345647_ERZ802819 | MGnify/ENA primary metagenome ERZ802819 (study PRJEB30503, sample SAMEA104212355) | marine metagenome | biome: Westerlies Biome; feature: [SRF] surface water layer (ENVO:00010504) within the epipelagic zone...; material: water... | reverse complement strand
ATAACGCGGCACGATCACCAGCAGGGCTAGTGGAATCCTGCCAGACACCCATCCTTTTGGTTGTGCTGCGTCAACACTTGATGGGTGGCGGGTGGTAAACCGGTTCCGGCATTCCTGGCCAAGACCGTGTTCACCCTCACCTGTAGAAGTTGTGGGACTCCCGTTGAGATCCCTGGACGTTTTGGCTTCAAGTTGAAAGGCAGTGGCATCAACAGCACGCTGTGCAGCCGATGCCGTCAACTTCAATTTCAAGAAGCGAGAGCCAATGACCTCGCCTCCGTTGATGAACAGCATTCCGATGGTCACTTAGGGCAGTCCACCCCAAGACGTTTGTTGCCCACTGCAGCTCTTGCTGTTGCGTTGTTGTTGGTGATCGGCAGTATTTGGCTTGGACGTCGATCAAGCGATCAGGAGCCGCGTCCTCAAGACGCTGCTTCCGCGGTTATTCCATTGCCCTCGAGATAGAGCGTCTGACTCGGGAAGGCAAATTCAATACCTTGTGCTTCAAATTTGCGCATGATATTTAGGTTGATCGATTGTTGAATGTCCAAGGCATTGGTGTAATCGCGGTTGTCGATGTAATAAACAATTTCAAAATTTAAGCTGTAATCGCCAAAGCCTGTGAAATGACAGCGGTTGAAAATTGCATGTGTTGTGTTATCAACGATGGTTTGTATTGTTGCTGGTATGGATTGAATCTGATCCGCTGTAGTTTGATAGGTAACGCCGATTGAATAAATCATTCGACGTTGTTGCATGGTGGCAAAATTCTCGATATTGGAACTGGTAAGCTTTGAGTTGTTGATCACAACAATTTCACCTCTTAAGCTACGAAGATGTGTGGACCGAACGCCAATTTTTTCAACAGTTGCCGATACAGAGTCGACCGCAATGAATTGTCCGATCGTAAAGGGTTTGTCGATCAGAATCATTAGGTAAGCAAATAATTCTTGGGCCGGTTCCTTAAGTGCGAGGCCTAATCCAATGCCGCCAGCACTCAGTAGTCCCCATACAACGGCCAGTTTGACGCCTTGACTTTGAAGAATAATGAGGCTGACGACGATCCAAGTGAGTGCTCTTAAGAGAGGGAAAAGAGTTTTGATGAGTTGCTCAATGTCGTCTCTGCCGCTGCGTCGTGCAATGCCCTGCAGCAGGCGCATGCCGATCCGATTGATCAGACGAATAACAACAACGGCTCCTACGATCGTCAGAATAATTTCGTAGGGCCTGTTTAGCCCCCCTGGGAGCTGAAGCTTGGCTTCAGCCAGAAGAAGAACCGCAATAATTCCGAACGGAAGGATTAAGCTGCTAATTTCACGTAATAAAAAATCATCGAAATCTGATCGTGTTTTTTTTGCTAATCGGGGGAGAATTCTTTTAAAGATAAAGGAGATTAAAAGCGTTAATGCAATTCCTCCGGCAATATCAATAAGGACGTCAGGCACGTGTATCAGGGTTGACTTCTTTAATTGTGCTGCTGATTTGTGTTGTTGGCAAGATTATTCATGAATCAAGATGAGCATTTGATTATTGGCTGGCATGGAGATGCACTCCATCAGCATCAAGGGGAGTGTCGTGATTAACGATTTGATCCATTCGATGTCACGCACGCCCCATTTAGGATTGCGTTCTCGCAGGCTCGCATCGAAGCTTTCATTGCTTGGGCTTGTATGGGCTCCGTCTTGTTTAAAGGGTCCATAGATCATCAGAGGAGCATTGGGCGGTAGTTGCTCTGCCGCTTGCTGGAGAAGTGCTTCGGTGCAATTTTTGCTGCTGATATGAAGCAAGTTGATACAAACAATGGCGGACAGACATGGTTGGACATCCTTGGGTAGTGGCCAGGGTTGTTGTGCAACATCGATGTCAAGTGCTAGGGGCATCGTGGTGGATTGCTCGGTATAACGAATCCATGCGTTGATGCTGTCGCGGTGCTGAGGATCCGGATCACTTGCTTGCCATCTCAGATGGGAAAATTTCTGTTGAAATGCCACAGCATGTTCACCGCTGCCACTGGCGATTTCCAAAATTGTTCCCCTGTTCGGGAGCCACTGTTGAAGGATCTCTGTAATCGGTTCGCGATTTCTTGCTGTGGCAGGGAAGTGCAACCGTTGCCCTAGATCTGCCATTCAGGATTCCTCTGCGGTGAAGTCGCTTGACTTAGTCTCCCTTAGATTCTTGGCTTTGACCGGAGTGCCACAGAGAATCTGGGATTCTACAAAATCTATCGTGCAATCCTAAATTAGACGAATGATGATAAACATTCACCCATAACATCATTCCATTGATTATTCAGCTTGTCCAAGCCTCACAATCCCGGTGTGACTGTACTTCTTTCGCATGTCGTGAGAACTTGACTCCCACAAGATGATGAGAGCTCATTCTTGAAGATGTTGCTGTTTGGCTTGTTTCGATTCAGACTCCTCCTTCCGACAGAACAAACAGATGAAATATGTCCTGATTGCTTTGATGACCACAATTTTGGGATCCCTTGCGGGCTATAGCCAGCAGAAGCCTGTGAAGATCCTGTCGATCACAAATGGTCAGCAGCTTCTAGTCGAAGTGGAACAGTATGGTCGCGCTGTTCGTTTGGCTTGCCTTCAGGCTCCTCGATTTGGTCAGGAACCGTGGGCTGAGTTTGCCCAATCAGTCATAGAGAGCCACGTGAAACGAGGCGATCAGGCATTCTTCGAGCTTCGATCAAGGGATGTGTACGGGCGCTTGGTTGGTCGTTTGTTTGTGAATGGCAAGGATCTTGGCGCTCAGCTTGTGCAGCAGGGAAGTGTTATGGCTTGGGATGGGTTTGTTGGGCGCTGTGATGATTTGAATTATTCAGAGCTTGAGACGATGGCGAAGGATGCGGGTCTTGGTCTCTGGTCGGCAACCCCACCACTTGAGCGTCCATGGGATGTGATGGAGGCCGCCGGTGGGGGAGAGCCCTGAGCTGTCGCCGAGTAGTTCTGTCTTTGGTATGGATCAAGACAATCGAACCGAAGCATTTTTGGCTAAATAGAGTTTAAGTGTGAATTTCAACGATGCCTGACGAAGCTGGAAGTCTTGATTGTCGTGTGGTGATTGATGCCAAGCGATCCCTCGAAGATGTTTTGCGGCTGTTGTCAGATCTTCCCCATACCGACCATATTCGCCGACAGGTATTAGCGGTTTATAACCAGCTCGAGGGGATGCACGATCTAAAGCGTTCAGCAGGAGCAAAAGTCTCATTCCGGTCAGCCAATTGGAGTTCCGCAATCCGTTAATGGACAACGGGGCTGTGTATGAGCAGTTTGAGTTAAGCAGTTCTAAGCATATTGATCTGGTTCGTTGCCACTATCTGTGTATTGATCATCGCCTCATGCCATTGGTATGCGGTTGTTTTAGCGGCCCAATCTGATTCACAGCAGCAACGTTTGGCATCTCTTGGCGGTGGTGCAGGGCTGGCATATGTGTTTGTCCATCTTCTTCCTGAGCTAGCAAGTGGTGGAAGTGAATTGTCTGAGACGATCGGTATGATTCCCTATGCTCCTTCACGCTTGGTTGAGGCTCTTTTATTTTTGATTGCCCTTTTAGGGGTGTTAGTAGTCTTTAGTATTGATGTTTTAGCTCAACGCCAAACGTTCTTGTTTTCAATTTCGTCATGGCTCCATCTGAGTAGCTTTGCTGCAATTAATTATCTTTATGCTTATTCTCTCCCCTCATTAATTGGTACGGGGATTGAATATGGGATTTTATTTACAGTTGCGATAGGAGGCCATGTTTTGCTTGCAGACCGTTTCTCGGTAATCCACCATCCCAAGCGATTTCGTCAGCGCAATCGATGGATTGGTAGTGCTGCATTGCTCTTAGGCTTATTAAATGCATTTTTGTTTCATCCAATTTCAGATTTAACATTGGCTCTTGCTACGGCATTTCTCGGTGGTGGCCTTCTGATGACTGTGTTTCGTGAAGAATTGCCTGCTGCGAATAGCACTCGTCTTTTATGGTTCCTGTCTGGAAGTGGCGGGATGGCAATACTCTTAATCATTCCAATGTTGAAACATGCTTAATGCCGATATAGTGACGTAGACACTGACCCCCATGTTTGAAAACGATCAACGCCCACCCTGGCTGAACTGGGTTTTCTTAGCAATTTTTCTTTGGTCGTCCTGGCAGCTCCTTGGTTTTTGGCTGCCGCAGATCCAGGGTTGAGCCAATGTCTTAAGACTTAAGCCACCCCAACCAGCCGCACCGTTCCCCAGAGGTCAAAGACGCAGAAAATTAATCCAATAATGATGATGTCCCACGCTCGATGTCGAATAGCCCAGGGGGCAAGAAAAAGTTCAGCGACTCCATGCAGGGCTGTTCCAATCGCAATGTGCTCGAGCACAAGCAATCCATGGGCCACTAAAAAAAGGGCGCTCGCCACGCATCGCATCAGCACTTGCCATGACCCGAGCAACAGTGATGACCAATCAATGATGCAGTAGCTTAAGCGTGATTGGTCTTTTAACTCAAGATCTGCTGGGGTCGTCGGTCGTTCGCTGTCGTTCTTGGTTGGTGCAGGTCAGTGCTTTTGAACACAACAATCGTTATTGATGGATTGATGCATGTCAATTGAACTTGGAATTGTTTGTATTGGTGCAGCGATCGCGATCAGCATCTCGTTTGCATTTGCTGCTTGGTTTGAACGATCGAAGAAAAAAGAATAAATCGTTGATTGGCTGAAAATGGTCTATTTGTATCGCCTTGGTTTTGTCATCATCCGTTGGATTGGGTCTCTCGGGGATTTCCCGTTAGAGGGATAAGTCCACTTTCGTTTGATTGTTTGCCAGTTCATGACCCCCTCATCCATGTCGACACACCGTCCGATGACGATGTTCGTTTATTTGCTCTGATCGAGAATGACCAAAAAAAAGCCAGCATTCCTGCTGGCCGAGTGATGGGGATATCCACAGCTTAGTAGTAGGGGCTAGTTCTCGCAAGGCTTTTCGACAGGAGCTGGACAGTCACCATGGCCCAAGTTTTCCACTGACCTGTGGAGAGCGGCGAGGATTGTGGGGGTTGGCCTGTTGAGAAGCAAGTGGTGCTAGAGCTTTTTGAGGTTGCGAGGGGTCTCGTTTGCTTGGTGGTGTGTCTGCTGAGACGGTCCAGGATTTCGATTAGAGGAGTCGCTTCAGGGTTGAGTTGATGCCTGATAAAACGAGTCGCGTTGCTTCATTCCCTTTCACCGATCGGAGTTGGCCTGTTTCACAGTCGCTGGCTTGGAAGGTGTTCTCCCTAGGGCCGACCGTGACTGCGCCTGTTTCCTCTGGATGAGTAATCCAGCCAATCCACCAGTCTGTTGAGGGATCTTCGCTGCTTCGGCCATTTGGCTCGACCAGTACAAGATCACCTGGTTTCAAGGCTGGAACAACTAACGCACCAAACATTTCAACCTCGAGGGAAACGTGTTCCCGACTCCCTTGGTCTAGCTGCGTCTGCCTTTGCAGCAAGGAGCACAAAGGCCTAAAAGTTCGTTCAACTTATGGTCTGACGCCAACTCAGCAAGGTTTGAAATCTGATGTTACGGCTGGTCCGCCGCCTGGGGGTGTCGAGCAGCCCGATGCAGTCTGGGATTGTTCAGACTCAAGTTCGTTGGGGTCGATGTCTTTGGGTTTTGTTTGATGTGGCGTTGATGGCGACTCCGCTTTCACCTTGGGAGCGATCGTGCCCCCTGGTTTGCCAGGCCATTCATTTGGGTGTGTCACCTGCGGTGTTGGACGGAGCTCTTGCTCTTGCCCCAGGCCGTTCAGATCAATTTTTTTTTGCTTGAGCAACCCCATGGTGGAGGTATAAGCCACACCCACCACGAGGGCGACGGCCATGACTTGCGCACCTCTAACAACAGCTAGATCCGTTTTTGCTCCCATCGCTTCGCAAGCTGATTCACCCATTATCAGAGCAGGGGGTTCTTTTTTGGTTTGAATGAATTGGTCGATTATCTAACGTCCCCAACCGTCGCAGCGAGCTTTTTGATAGTCACGTTTTGCGCTGCTGTAGAGCTTGGTTTCAGTCGCGAGGGCTTGACTTGCTTCATCGATGATTGTTGGATCGCTGCCTTCCGCGATGATCAAACGATGTCTGCTCATGCTGCTGCCAAGATTGGACAACACTTTGGCGATGAGTTGACATTCTTCAAGGCTTTCACTCGGTGCTGGGGTCAGCCCAATCAAGCTGAGGCTAAAAAAGAGAATTGCGAATAATTTAAATCTCATTTTTCAATTAAAGTTAAGTATATGTGAATTATGCAATGCTATTTAAAGTTTTTGAAGTTTAATGGAATTGATCGACATCAAATGATCATTATTTGAGGTTCTGTGCAGCCCTTTCAAGGTCTTCCCAGCATAATTCTGCATCGGGGAGTGCTTCGTTGATTTCGGCCTTCACCAACTCAGCCTGGTCGTGCAAATCTTGCTGAACCAAGTCGAGGTACTTCCTGTATTGGACAAGCCAAATCAGGAGGGTGGGTGTGCTGTTCGTCATACGCTTAATTATGGCGCATCGGATATCGAAATTTGGTGTCGCAGGCTTCTTTCCTTGCTTTGGATTCACCACTGATACAAACGATCAGAGAATCGTTATTTCCCTACCTGAACACTATTCACTTCCATATGGGTAGTGGTTTGGAACGAAAAACTGTTCGTTAATCGGTGGTCGCTGATAGGTCCCTTGGTTTGGGCGCTTGGGCAGCTTGATTGGAGGTGGCGTCATGTCTTGATAGGGCACTTTGCTCAGCACATGGTGGAGGCAATTCAAACGAGCGCGACGTTTGTCATCGGCCTCGATCGTGAACCAGGGAGCTTCGGCACTATGGGTATGCGCCATCATGGCGTCTTTTGCTTTGGAATAATCAACCCAACGGTTTCTAGATTCGATATCCATTGGGCTGAGTTTCCATCGGCGTTGTTCATTCTCAATTCGCTCTTTAAAGCGTTTTTCTTGCTCTTCGTCATTAATAGAGAACCAATACTTGAGCAGTAAAATTCCGTCTTCGGTAAGCATTTGTTCAAATCGTGGGCAATCCACATAAAATTGCTCCACCTGTTTTTCGGTTGCAAAGCCCATTACTTTTTCTACTCCAGCGCGGTTATACCAACTCCGATCGAAAATGACGATTTCCCCTGCTGAGGGTAAATGTTCAACATAGCGTTGAAAGTACCACTGGGTTTTCTGTTGGTCTGATGGCGTCCCAAGTGCGACGACTCGGCAGCCTCGGGGATTCATTGGCTCTGTTAATCGTTTGATGGCACCACCCTTGCCTGCCGCGTCACGACCTTCAAAGAGGATGACAATCCGATATCCAGTTGCTTTTACCCAGTATTGCATTTTTACCAGCTCTGCTTGTACTTTGTTGAGCTCATCTTCGTAGAATTTTTTCTTTAATCGTTGCGAATTTTGGTATCGAACTATGTCGCCTTCTGTTGTTTTTTCGTGATTTGAATGCGCGAAATTTTTCCGATGGTCTTTCTTTGACATGTGTTGGCTAATCGCTTGCTGAGTTGATAGTTGATTTCAGGCTGCATTGCTGTGCATGTTCATAAATTGTTTCAGCCTCAGTGATAATTATGTGCTCTTTAGTTTCTATTTTTACTGATGGGTTGGAATGCTGATGGTTACCGCAAATTCTCCAGGAGTTTCGTTTTGATTAGAGGGGTGACGTATCTCAGACCGGCGTCTCAAGAATTGAACCTTGCCGCCATGCTGATCAACAACACGGCTCACGACCGCTTCGTCGAGGCGTTGGAACGGCTGTAAAGCTCGTTCCCACCGTGCTGCTGGAATTCCTCCTTCACCTTGGTCCCAAACCTCGATAACCCTGGCGGAGCTTTGGGGAATGCAGCAATCGTTAGCCCCGCCTCAACGTCGTCCTTGAGGATTCCGCCTCAGCAGCATGCGTAGAAGTCGTAGGAGCCGCCAGATACCGCCAAAGATGAGCACGCTCGCGAGCACGACCAACGCGGCAATGACGACAACGGCTGCGAGCCCAAGCATGGCTTCGAGCAATTGCTGAATCCCACGGATCAAGTCGGCGATGGCCTCGCTGACCAACAGCACAACATCCACTTGTTGGGGCAATTGCTGGAGCAAGAAGGCAATGCCTAGGCCGGCCGCCAGCATCAAGAGTCCGGCGGAAAGCTGCCGGAACACAATCACAAACGGAAAAGGCTGTTTTGGGCGAAAAACTCGCCGCTGTGATCGATGGGACGTACGAGCGTGCCTATTCATGATTCGAGGGTATGGCCTGCCCCACGCATCCAGCGTGCAAATTCAATCAGCACCAGTTCGTTTGGACAGTTGATCAGGGTGAGACATCCCACTGTGCAATCGCCATAGCCACTGTGATGAAGAGTGAGGTGATAGTCCAATCCACTGAGTCCACAGACCTCTGGATCGCTCCGAACCACCACGTCGAGAGAGGCTCCGATGCGGGCAACACGTCGTCTCAGGTCCGACCAGCTGTCACCCATGCTCTGGAACTGAAGTGCGAATTCTGTCGATTCTGAAGGCTGAGTGTCTGTCGTCAACGTTCGGCATCGGGTTGTGCTGTTTCAATCCCCGGGGCCAAGGGTTTTGTCGACTCTTCTTCGATCGGGGGTAAGGGTTGAAGCAGGGCGACGCCCACCGTTGCCGCTAGAGCAAATCCGCCAAGAACCGGAGCGGCTAGTCGGCGTTGTAGCGGAATGCGATCGACTAATTCCTGACGTTTCAGCGGTTGATCGGCCGGGATTGTCCAGGTCAGCTTGACGCGCTCATCCAAACGGAGCCGATCCAGGCAGCGCACCAGATCAGCTAGGTCAGCATCATCGAGCTTGATCTGCAGTGGTTCGACCCCTTCACGACTGCTGCGCAGTTCCAGTTGATGGCCAGGTCCCGAGTCCATGGGGCCAATGGAAACGAAGCTACTGCTGGCACCAAAGCGACGCCCCACACCAGACAACTGGTGTCGCGCATAGGGCATCACGGCTGTCATTAACGACTCGAGATGGTCGCGAGTGCCCTCGAGTTCCGGAGTGCCGATGAGCTGCAGGCGCCAAGCGGACAAAATCCCGATGGCCTCACTGCCGTGGCTGGCAGATAAATCTGGGTACCCCTCCACCAGGAGAAGAGCGGCCGTTTGTTCGTAGCGGTAAGTGTTTTTTTGCATGGCGCGATTCAGGGTGTGGGGTCGAGCAACGTGGCGCGAAGTCTGTCAATGCCACCGGGGCCAGCACAGAGGGCAAGGGTGTTGATCAGTTGGCGGTGAAGGGGCCCCTCGCTGTCGTGATTCAGAAGATGCATCACAGCACCCCGTCGAAGATTCATACGTTCCTCGATCAGATCTCCCAGGCGTTCTTTGAGCAACATCCAGCGCTCTTGGGTGAGTTGAGCCGGTTCACGGCTGGAGAGCAGCTGGTGGAGCATGGGATACAGCCTTTCTGCCATGGCACACACCAAGCAAATCAGGGATTCGGCATCCACGGGATTGAGTTGCTCCCTGCGTGTTGTGCGGCGAAGCGGGTTGTGGCACCGCCGCTTCCATAGCTCAACTCGATTGGGAAACTGGGCCTGAAGCCCCATCTGGTGGCTGGTCCACAGCATTGCCTCACCTCCGTTGAGGTCGAGGGCCTCAACGGTTAGGAGTAGGAGGTCGAGTCGTTCCACGCCCCGACGGCTGAGGTGGGCACCAGACTGCTGAGGAACTTCTGTCATGGCTGCGATGACAATGAAGCCAGTCTGAGACAGGCTGTGGGTGGGGTTTTACGACTCTCTCGCAGTTCTCTGTCGCAGAACTCTCGCAGTACTGATGCCATGGGCAGACCTAAGAAGCCAATCCAAAGAAGGTCGAACGGAGTGTATTGCGTTCAGCTGCACTTGGACGGCAGGCGTGTGATGCGTTCTTTAGAGACCAAGGACATAGAGGTTGCTCACCGTCGAGCAGGCCAAGCAATGGCTGAACTTGAGGCTGCGCACAAGGCCAAGCAGCAAGGCGCGACCAGGTGGAGAGAGGCAAGTGAGTTCGCCAGCCTTCTTGAGTTTTCGGATGTTGTCGACATACATACCGCCGCTGAGCAATACACGGGCAAGCCGTATCAAGACGAAGTGACAGGGGATTACCTCGATCCGAACACCCAGGCACTCGCTCAAGCCCTGTTCCAGAGGCAAGTGCCAGTCATTTGGAACGATTTAATCCGTGAGGTTGAGCGCATACGTAAAAGAAAGAACCTGTCCCCTTTGTCTGCCAGCTGGCACCGGAACGTAGGCATCGCCATCAAGCAGTGTCCTTTCGAACTTGCAGAAGCCACTCCAGAAGCAATCAGAGAGTGGATCGATCAAATGCAGGACTCTGGCCTCACTGGTCAGACCATCAACAGCAAGTGCTCATTGCTGTCGGGGCTGGTGTCTAAGTGCATGAAGTCTGGATTGCTCCGGGGTCTGCCTATGAACCCTTTCGATGGTGCGGACTACAGCGCTGGAGAGGCAAACCACATCTACACAGCAATCGAACAGGACTACAAAGATCTGTCTCTGCTTTTGCCAAAGCTTTTGGATAGGCAGCTCATCCCTGTCTTGATTCAGGTCTATTGCGGTACTCGGATCAGTGAGGTCCGTAATCGGAAGCGTGAAGATTTCAATTTGGAGTTCGGCACGATGCAAGTCGCTGTCGGCACCGCGAAGAACAAAGCCTCTGTCAGAACCATCCCGTTACCGCCCAAGGTAGTGGAACTTTTGAAGCAGTTCCCTTTTGAAAATGGTTGGGGGACAGCATCTCAAATCAATATCAGGCTCAGGAGCCTCAACCCTGAGCTGACAACCCACAGCTTCCGCCATGGCATCACAGACTTGGGTAGAAGCAATCAAGTGGATCCTGCTCACATCGAAGCACTGCTTGGACACAGGCTCTCGATTAGTCAGATGTCTAACGTTTATGGACAGGGATATGACCCAGAGGTTTTAAGAAGAGCATTGGCCTCTGTATGGAAACAGATTGACACCTGGTTACTTGATTGAGCCGATTTAATTTCTGCATCGCATAGTGGCCACGCTTCCAGACCACATAGTTGCTGTCTGTGAGAAGTACTACGTGCGTCTTGATATGGCTGTGAAGGCTAAGGAGCTGACCGAATTTGAATTTGGAAGGACTGGTAGCAAAGTCCACTAAGTTATGCAGTATGTATGAAGGATCAAGTAGCCTCATTAAATAATAACTTAATTCACTCAGAATCGCCTGCAAGGCATCTCAAATAGCGCAAGTAATCAATCCGTTGATCATACTCACCCAGGCACCATATAGACCCTTCTAGGAGTCGTATAGCTTGCATCCAGGTTTGGTCGGGTTGTCTGAGCAAGCCCTTTCCCAATACCCATTCTCTTTTTTAGTTTTGGTCGAGGGATCAGGCATTTCGCATTGGCTGATCTTTGCCCAAGGAAAGCCCCAGCAAGACATTTTTTTCATCTTGTCCTCCTTGTCGATGACCTAACCCTGACGCAGGCGTGCGAAACATTGGGATGAGGCAATCCGAAGGTTTTGATTCGGACTACCGACTTACCTCAGTCTTCCAAAGGCTTCTCAGCATCACATTTATCCAAAGCATTTGTCTCTGCATAAAACAGAGCCATTGCGCCAACGATGACAGCGATGATTACAGCGACTGTGCCGACTTGCGTAAGGAACAGCGTGAAGAGTAGTTCGTTCAGCATTGATCTCTCCTTCTCTCTGAACTCGTTCTAGTCCTGGGAAAGAGGCAAGTGAAGGTCGCATTGCCGTACCGGTCTCATGCCTAAATCAAAGGAGCGATCGGACCCGTATACAGGGAAGAAGCGGTCCCTGCCGTATACAGGGAGATAGCGGTCCCTGATGTATACAGAAGGAAAGCCAGCTCCCACCCGTTCAAGGAGGAGAAGGCAAGCCCACCCGCATACAGAGAGACTTTGATCCCACCCGTATACAAGGAGATAATGGTCCCACACGTATACAGGGATAAAGCCAGCTCCCACTTGTTTAAGGAGGAGAAAGCAAGCCCTGTCGTATACAGAAAGACTGCCAGCTATGAC
>ERZ802819.1965-NODE-1965-length-12064-cov-7.62087_pt1 | contig 12064 bp, 10 predicted proteins | sample MGYA00345647_ERZ802819 | MGnify/ENA primary metagenome ERZ802819 (study PRJEB30503, sample SAMEA104212355) | marine metagenome | biome: Westerlies Biome; feature: [SRF] surface water layer (ENVO:00010504) within the epipelagic zone...; material: water... | reverse complement strand
GCTGCCTCGCCAAAGGGTACATTCTTCCCCCCATAGCGACGCACCCTAACATTGCATTGCTCAGCATGGCCCACAAACCCCTCCAGCATACACAGGCGCGATCCATATTCGCCGATCATTGTCGCCGCTTCATCGGAGGTGATTTTCTGGAAGGAGTGTGTCTTCAGGAATTTACCAACCCAGAGGCCACCCGTGTAGCGACCGGCCTTTTTTGTGGGTAATGTGTGATTGGTTCCAATCACCTTGTCGCCATTGGCAACATTTGTCCGCGGCCCCAGAAACAACGCGCCGTAGCTGTGCATATTCTCGAGGTACCAATCATCGCGTGCGGTCATCACCTGCACATGTTCATAAGCCATGTCATTTGCGATGTGCAACATGTCCTCGTGGCTGTCACAGACAATGATATCACCATAGTTTTCCCAGCTTGCAGCGGCTGTTTCGCTTGTTGGCAAAATTTGCAGAAGCCGGTCAATCTCAGCCATTGTATCTTCTGCAAGCTGACGGCTGTTGGTTATCAGACATGCAGGTGAGTTGTAACCATGCTCAGCTTGACCGAGCAGATCTGTGGCGCATAACTCTGCATCGACTGTATCATCAGCAATGATCATAGTTTCAGTTGGTCCGGCAAACAGATCAATGCCAACTCTGCCATAAAGCTGTCGCTTGGCTTCGGCAACAAAAGCATTGCCAGGTCCCACCAGCATATGCACCGGCTTAATGCTCTCCGTTCCAATGGCCATGGCACCAACAGCCTGGATGCCGCCTAGCACATAAATTTCATGCGCACCGCCCATAGCCATCGCCGCAACAATGGCGGGATGTGGTTCACCATCGACTGGCGGAGCAGACGCGATAATGCGCGGCACACCTGCCACCGATGCGGTCAGGACCGACATGTGGGCTGACGCCACCATCGGAAATTTACCGCCCGGAACGTAACATCCGACTGACTGTACCGGTATATTCCTGTGGCCGAGGATGACACCGGGCAACGTCTCAACTTCTATATCGGTCATGCTGGCGCGCTGTGCTTCAGCAAAGCGGCGGATCTGGGTCTGGGCAAATTTTATGTCGTCCATATCCCGCGTCGAGACCTTGTTCATCGCGGCTTCAATCTCGCTGTTAGTGAGGCGAAAGCGCTCCGGCTGATAATTATCAAATTTCTGGGAAAGGTCACGTACTGCCGTATCACCACGCGCCGCAATGTCAGCAAGGGTCGTTTCCACCACTGCTTTTACCTTGGCATCATCCTCAGCTTTTTCTGAGTCAGGTTTGCTGCGCTTTAGAAATTCAATTCCCATTGTCTATAATCCTTAAAGTTTTTCTCAGCCCGTGAGCCACCCAGTCGCCAGTCATTCGGTCATTCGGTCATTCGCTCATTTTCATCTGGCTGTGGTGGAACACGCTCACCACGGTCAAAAGTTTCCCATCCCTTGCCATCAAAAACATCGACGCCAAGCTGGGCCAATACATGCGGAAAATCGACCATCACCCAATTGTCAGCAATCTTGCCATCCTCGACTTTCCAAAAATCCATATAACGGATTTCAATCCTCTTTCCGGTCGCCTCCACACCCATAAATTCACCAGAGTGAGTGGCTTCCTGTCGGCCGAAGGCAGCGGCCCATTCACCCATATAAAGGCGTGCCTCATCGATACACACTTTGTCTGAAAAAGCGGCCTGAAACGGACGTTGCCAATTGTCCTGAAATTCTTTGAGGCCAGTCTTGGTTCCACAGCCAGCGTTGCCCATCCAACGAAAGCTCTTGGCAAAGAATTCACCAATATCATCAATACGATGGTCATTCAGCCCGTCAACCATGCCCTCGATAACGGCACGGGTTTCATCAGTCTTTGTCATGTCCGTATCGCGGCTGAGGACCGCCTGTTCGGGTCGTGAACCTCTCATCCTTTGACAGCTCCCGCAGTCAAACCGCTGACAATCTGCCGCTGGAAAACCATCACAAGGATAAACAGTGGAACGGTGGCAGATACAACCGAGGCCACGGCAAACATAACATTACCCTCGGTATAGGTTGATCCAAGAAAGGCGGCTACCTGCGGCACCATGGTTCGGTTTTCCTCTGCGAGTAGCATCGCCGTGACAGCGAAGTCGTTATATGCAAGAAGGAAACTGAAAAGCCCTGTGGTAATGACGCCGGGCCACATGACCGGAATGATTACATGGCGGAAAGCCTGAAACTGCGTGCAGCCGTCAACCTTTGCGCTCTCGTCCAATTCCTTTGGAATGTTCTGGAAAAAGGAATGCAGCATCCACAAAGTGAAGGGCTGGTTTATTGCCACGAGAACAATGATGGTTGTCGGCAGGATGCCCCAGACGTTCCATTGAAAAAAGGGCAGCATGTAGCCCGCAACCAGGGTTATTGGCGGCATCGCGCGAAAAATCAGAGCCGCAATCAACAGCCAAAAAGTGTAGCGATACCCTGAGCGCGACAGCGCGTAGCCGCCAAGCGTACCAATCGTCAAGGACGTAAGCACAACGAAGAAGCAGACAATGAATGTGTTGATGACATTGCGCAGGAAGCCCTCCTCAACCCAAGCACCGTGATAGCCAGCACCAGTGAACGGGCTGCCATGCGTTTCCTCTGTGCGAGCGCCAGTGATGGCATTTGTCCAGTCAGCGATCGAGAAGAAGTCAAGTTCGACCTTGAATGACCCCCACAACGTCCAGATAAACGGGAAGGCCGCCATGATCAGCCAGATCACGATGAAGCTGGTCAGGGCTATCCGAAGGCCTTTCGGCAGGCTTTGTGCGCGTGACGCCATCTCAGACTTTCCTTCTAAAATCCCGCCACGTGCGGATCAAAACAGGTGTGAGCAGAATTGCCACACCAATGATGGTGATGACAGATGTCGCTGCCGCCGAGCTGAACTGCCTGGTTTCCCCGCCAAGATCATTGAAGATCGCCCAACTCAGCGAAGTGGCATGCGCCTCGGCGTTAAAGCCAATAATCGGTTCAAAAACACGAAAATTGTCCATCAGTTGAATCAACGTTACGAACATCACAAGCGGCATCAGATGGGGCAGGATTACATAGCGTACCCGTTGCAGACGGGAAGCCCCATCAATCTGTGCCGCCTCCATCTGATCCTGCGGCAGCGTCTGCAGCCCAGCATAAAAAATGACGAAGGCAAATGGGGCCGCGTGCCAAATGCCGTAGACTATCAGCGACACCCACATCAAGCCCGTTGAAGCCTTAAGCGAGAGTGACGGATCACCTGCCATCCATTGCAGCAGATTACCCAGAATGCCACGGCTGTCGATCATCCAGTAGAGTACGAGTGCGCCGATCAATGGTGTAATGACAAAAGGCAAAAGCGAGAAAAAAATTACAACGCCGCGAAGCCTCGCGTAAATGGAGTTCACAGCCAGCGCAATAAGCAGTCCAAGCACTATAACCATTGGCGTCACGGTAAAGATGAACACCAATGTAAAAGACATGGCCCGGTAAAATGGAAGGTTGCTGAGCGAAGCGAGAAACTCCGTCCAATTCTGCGAGCTGGCCCACGCCTCACCGACCTCTGAAATGGCGAGGTGACCTCGATCAAGATAGATGTCCAATCCCACAAAACGCCCAAGTGGCTGCTCAGCCCGAAGCGCTGCCGTCGCCTCCTGATCGATAGTGGTCTCTTCCGTACACTTGAAGGGCGTGCAGGTCTCCACCGTCAAAAATACGGCTTCATGCGGCGTGAACATGGACTGCACGGTGACCGACACGATTGGCGTGGCGATGAACAATAGCATCGCAAGGCCTGTCGGCATGAAGAACCAGAAAAAAGTGCTGTGTTTCATTTACTTCGCCAGCCAGCGTTAAAAGTTGCGGGGACGGATTACCCTCCCCGCAATCCCGCTTCCTAGAGGAAGCCCTTTTCTTTTGCCGCAGCCACATATGCAGCTTCGACATCGGCAAGCGCCTGCTCGGCACTTTCCTTGCCCTGCATGAAATCAGCAAGCTCGTTTCCAAGCGCCGTATGCAGCAGGCCCATGTAAGGCAGCATAGGATAAGGAATGGTGTTAGCTTCAGCAGCCGCAAAAACACCAACGGCAGCAGGAGTTGGCTTATAGCCGTCAATCAACCATACCGCCTGAGTGGCAACATCACTATCAGCAAGTATTGCCGGCCGAATTGCGTGCGTCATTGCAATGAAAGTCGATTCCGCCTCGGCATCAGAAATATTCTTGGCCACGGTCCAGCCGTCCCACCACAGGGTCGATGCCGGAATGGCACCACCGCCAGCAGTCATTGGACCGTCAATGGCAAAGCCATCTACCACTTCCTGTGGTACACCATCGGCGGTTACGAGAGTTGCAGCACGCGATCCCCACATATTCATGATCGCAACATTGCCAGCACGGAATTCAGCATTTGTCGCGTTGCTGTCATGGGTCAGGAAGTCAGGATTCATGTATTCGGAAAGTGACTTCATCATGGTGAGCGCTTTTACACCTGCTTCATTGTTCACGTTGGGCTGCGCTGAGCCTGACTTGAAATGACTTCCCCCCATACCAAGGAACATATTGTTGAATTCCTGGGCGAGGTTCCAACCAGCCTTGTAGGCACCGCCGACCGGATTTGCCATGATACCTTTGTCGCGGATCATTTTCGCGGCTGCCAGCATGTCCTCATAGGTCTTTGGTGGCTCTACACCAATCTGCTTGAGAACGTCAGCCCGATATACGAGGTGTTGGGCATTGGCCATAAAGGCGACTGCCATGACTTTGCCATCAATGGTGACAAGCTGGTTCTTCTTGAGGTCCTTGCCGTGCTTTGCGACAAGGTCATCCAACGGGCGGATAACATCCTCATTCATCAACGCAACAATCGAGGAGTTGGCGATGATGGCTGAGGTGTATTCTGCAGGATTGCCCTGCATGCCCGGGACATTGATCTTCTGATGATCTGCAGTGAGGTTGGTTGTCACCTCAGCACCAGAACATTCCTGTGCCCCTGCACCGACAGACTGAATTGCAGGAAATTCGTTGCCCACGACGGAGACGCGGGCGTTGATGCCACAGGCCATGGCGGATGTTCCCGCCAGGACGGTCATGACACCGGCCAATACTAACTTTCTGACAAACATATGTTTCTCCCTGTTTTCGGACGCAGCAACGTGGTCTGCATCACGGTTGCATCCGCCTGTGGCGGATAATCTCGGGATCAAGTCCCGACTCGCGCACCTGTTTCTGCATCGAACAGGTGGCAAATATGTGAAGGCACCGACAGCTTAACTGGGTCGCCGATCGCAGCGCGAAAATCCTTTGCGGCACGGACTGCGATCAACTCACCGGCCACGCGAACCGTCACCATGGTGGCGTCACCAAGCAGTTCAAGCGTGTAAATCGGGGCGGTGATCTCAGCCTTTCTGGAATCTGTAACCGTTGCATCCTCAGCACGAAAGCCAAGCCTGATCGGCCCATCAGGCGCTTTAAAACCTTCGATTTTTACTTTCTCGGCGGCAAATGTACCATGGTGGCGTCACCAAGCAGTTCAAGCGTGTAAATCGGGGCGGTAATCTCAGCCTTTCTGGAGTCTGTAACCGTTGCATCCTCCGCACGAAAGCCAAGCGTGACCGGCCCATCAGGCGCATTAAAACCCTCGATTTTTACTTTCTCGGCGGCAAATGTGTCGCCTTTCAGCGAACCATTGATCAAATTCATCGCTGGATTACCAATGAAACCAGCGACAAAGGCATTTGCCGGCCTGTCGTAGATTTCGGTTGGCGTGCCAACCTGTTGCACGACACCACGCTCCATCACAACCACCCGATCGGCAAGCGTCATCGCCTCAATCTGGTCATGCGTGACATATATGGTTGTCACCGCCAATTCATGCGACAGATTCTTAATCTGCGCACGGGTTGATACGCGTAATTTGGCATCCAGATTGGAAAGCGGTTCGTCCATGAGGAATACATTTGGCTCACGCACGATTGCGCGCGCCAACGCAACGCGTTGACGCTGTCCACCCGAGAGCTCCGCTGGCTTGCGATGGAGAAATTCATCAAGCTCAACCATCGCCGAAGCCTGGCGCACCCGCGCATCCTGACCAGCCGGGTCAATACTGCGTACCTTTAGGGGAAAGCGAATATTTTCATACACATTCATGTTCGGATAGAGCGCATAGCTCTGAAAAACCATGGCAACATCACGATCTTTTGGTTCCAGATCATTAATGCGTTTGCCATCAATGAAGATATCGCCCTCGGTAGCGTCCTCCAGGCCTGCAATCATCCGCATGGTTGTGGTCTTGCCACATCCTGAAGGACCAAGCAAAACCAGAAACTCCTTGTCAAGGATCGTCAGATCAAAACCATCCACGCCAACAAAGTCACCCCATCGCTTACTGAGGTTTCGCAGTTGGATTTCTGCCATAGATAACGTCTCCCCACACGCTCACACAAACTAAATTGCATACGCATGCACAAACTGTAGACATGTGGCAGATGGCTTGGCAAGCTCTTTTCTGGCACAAGCTATTTTCTCGCAATGGCAGGGTATGTCATTGAAAATGTCAGAGGCAGAAGGAAGATGACAAAGTTTCAATCTGAAAAACAGATTGTCAGGAATTTGTATAGAAGATTGGAAACGGTACCCACCGATCAGACCGACACCGCCCTGCAATTAGCTGTCAGCGATGATTATCTCTGGCGCGGCTTTCATCCTTTCAATGAAATTCGTGGCGGTGAGGCAGTTGCCAATCATTTCTGGATACCCTTGAGGACAGCGCTGACATCAATGCGGCGCCGAATGGATATCTTTTTCGCTGGCGTGAACAGCCTTGATGGCCCTGAGGGGGTCTGGGTTGTCTCAATGGGACATCTGATGGGATTGTTCGATGAAGCGTGGCTGGGCATTCAACCAACCGGCAAAATGGTAATGCTCCGCTATTGTGAATTCAATCGGGTTGCGGACAACAAGATTATCGAAACCGCGATGTATTTTGACATACCGCACCTCATGATGCAGGCCGGGCTGCAGCCTTTCCCGCCACAAAAGGGCGAGCATATGGTTCAACCAGGACCCATGACGCATGATGGATTGCTGTTTGAACCACAGCCATCAGCAGAGGGTGATCGCACCCTCGCCGCCATTAACGCGATGATCTCCGATCTCGGTCAATGGGACAGCGGGCTGCCTCTGGAGGACGAGCTGCGTCGCACCTGGCATGAGACAATGTGCTGGTGGGGGCCAGCCGGCATTGGCGCCATCTATTCAATTGAACGCTACGCAAAACAACATTCTGGGCCCTTTCGCGCCGCGTTTACCGAGCGCTCAAAAACACAGCACATATGCCGCTTGGCCGAGGGCCATTATGGCGGATTTTTTGGATGGCCAAACTTTACCGCAACACTATCCGGTCATTTCATGGGCATGCCAGCAACGGGATTGTCAGGGGAGTTCAGGGTCATCGACATTTATCGACGCGAGGGAGACAAGCTTGCTGAAAACTGGATATTTATCGATATGTTGCATTTCTGGAAAATGCAGGGGTTGGACATTCTGGGGCAGGCGAGGGAGACACCAAACACATGATCGACTCGCATCACCATCTCTGGGATCTCTCAGCTGTCCATTACCCATGGCTTGAGGCCAGCGGCGTTAACCGATTCTTTGGTGACCCAACACCCATTCAGCGTAATTATCTGATTGATGAGTTCAGATGTCATGCCAGTGCTGAGGGTTTCAAAGGTTCGGTGCATATTCAGGTTGGCGCCACAGATGGGTTTGCCGAAGCCAACTGGGTTCAGCAAATCGCCGACCAGACCCCCGATTGGCAAATTGCGCAGGTGGTATTCTGCGATCTGACATCGCCTGATCTGCCTGCCCAGTTGGACGCATTCGAAGAGCTCACCACTGTCCGTGGGGTTCGGCAGATTATTGGCCGCGCACCGGGCGAGGATGCGGCCACCGGGACGAATGATCTCCTGCGGTCGCCAGCTTTTCTGGCCGGATTGATTGAGGTTGGCAGACGTGGTCTCTCCTTTGACCTGCAACTTATCCCGGAATTGATGGCAACGACGGCAGATATCCTTGAATCCGCCCCCGATACGAGGGTCGCACTATGTCATGCCGGCAGTCCCCATGATCGCTCCAGCCATGGTCTCGACAGCTGGGCGCGGAGTTTGCGACGTCTATCCACGTTGCCGCAAATTGTCTGCAAACTATCCGGCCTTGGGATGTTCGATCATGGCTGGACACCCCAATCTTTTACACCGATCATCGACACATGCCTTGATCAGTTTGGTCTCGAGCGCTGTATGTTCGGCTCAAATTTTCCGGTCGATAGTCTGTATTCCGACTATGCAACTCTTGTGGCGGCGCACCGCCAGATCGTGCCGGAAACCTGTCATGCCGCCGTTTTTGGCGAAACTGCAAAGACATTTTACAGCCTCTAGATTTCGGTGACGACATGGCCAGTTGACGATGATCGGGAAATAGCGTTGAAGTGCTTACCCCGCCTGCGATAACATTGCGCGCCATGAAAGGCCGTACACGTTTTATTGACATCGACAATCAGGAGGCGGGGTTGGCGGCAGCAAAAATCAATGCTGCAACCTGTCGCAAAGGCGGCAAGGTCCTTGTGCTTGAACCATCAGAAGAAGCTGAGGCGCAATCCAGCCGGTTTCTGGCATTCACCCAGCATTTCAAAGTGCAGGGACAATCTGCGAATTTGGTTTTTTTCAGAGACACTGATCATAAGCATGGCCCGCTTGAGGCGTTTTTGGCCACATTACGTGCTCATCGGGACATCCGCGTCCTCTATGGCCCCTTCAATAATGACTTCGTCGAACAGATTATTAAGCTCGGCAAAACCGAGGCCGCAATTGGCGACGTTGCAAAGATCGTTCATGATCTCAGCGTCAATTCAACTCAGAAATTGAAAGATGGGCTGATCGACATCGTTGTCGACTCGAACCCCGCACAGGAGGCTTTTCAAGCCACCATTTTTATTGCGAGGGAGCATGGATTTGAGACCACATTCACCCAACGGCCAGTGAATTTTTAACCCTACACATCTGAAAATCTGCCGATTGATGATTTTGTCTGACGATCAGCAGGTCATGGCCGCGTGACGTTGACTGACATAATTATCGATCGCCGCGATCTGCTGGGCACTCAATCGCAAACCCAGCCGCGTCCGCCGCCACACAAAATCCTCAGCTGAAGACACCCATTCATTCTCGACAACCCAATCAAGCTCAGCAGCAAAAACCCCTGCGCCAAAATCGGTGCCAAGATCATCTACCGTCTCAATCTCCTTCAGAATGATCCAAACGTCAGTTCCATAGGCGCGCACAAGGCGCCGCGCCGCGCCGTCTGGCATGAAGGGATATTTTGTCTCGGCCTCAAAAACCAGCTGCTCAAACCCGTCAACCGCAAAATCACCGCCGGGCAAGGGCGCGGTCGCAGTCCAACTACCAGACATGCTTCCAAAGAAAGGACGAATTTCCTTCATCACGGACTCTGCCAATTTCCGGTAAGTGGTAATCTTGCCGCCAAAAATATTAAGCAGTGGAAGCCCACCCTCATCGTCAAGGCGCAGCACATAGTCACGCGTGGCCGCCGACGCAGTGCCGGCACCGTCATTATACAATGGGCGGACACCAGAAAAGCTGGCGACGATATCGTCACGTTCTACTGGTGTTTCCAAATAGCTGGATGCAAAGGCAAGGAGATAATCCGTCTCCTCATCCGAGCAAACAGGCGGTGCTGCGAGATCTGGGTGATCAACATCCGTTGTGCCGATCAGAGTAAACTCATTCTCGTAGGGGATGGTGAAAATGATTCGTCCATCCTCGCCCTGAAAAAAATAGCATTTGTCATGCTCATATAGCTTGCGCGTGACAATATGGCTGCCCCGAACAAGCCGAAGTCCATCCTGTGAGGGTCGGTGCGCTTTATTCCTTATAATATCCTCAACCCACGGACCACCCGCATTGATCAGACATTTGGCAGAAAAAATGCTACGCCTGTTTGTCTTGCTGTTATGTGTCCCGATCCGCCAGACCCCATCCTGGCGCTCTGCGCTTATGACCTTCGTACGCGGCATGATCTGGGCGCCCCGATTCCGCGCATCGCGCGCATTCAGCACAACAAGCCGGGAGTCCTCCACCCAACAATCAGAATATTCAAAGGCCGTGTGGAACACATCCTTCAGCGGCTTACCGCTCTCGTCTCCTGCAAGATCGATGACCTTTGTACCAGGCAGAATTTTCCGTCCGCCCATGTGATCATAAAGAAACAGGCCAAGCCTGATCAGCCACGCTGGCCGTCGTCCTCGCATCCAGGGAAATATGCCTGCCAGAATGCGGGACAAAGGTGTCTTGATCTCAAAGCGCATGGTACGGCTGTAGGGAAGCACGAAACGCAGTGGCCAACTGATATGCGGCATCGCCTGCAATAGGATTTCGCGCTCAATCAACGCCTCGCGAACTAGCCGGAACTCAAAATACTCAAGATATCGCAAACCACCATGAAACAATTTTGTCGATGATGATGACGTTGCTGAGGCAATGTCGTTCATCTCAGCGAGCCCAACGGATAAACCTCTTCCAGCCGCATCACGGGCGATGCCACAGCCATTTACCCCCCCTCCAATTATGAAGAGGTCGTAGGGCTGTTCCGCACTATTCGCCCGCCGTGACACATCAGAAACATCAGACACCAGATGTCTCTCCTGTTACCACCCGGGTACCACAGCTTTTGGCTGCCTCAAGAAACTCTTCTGGGGGCTCACCATCCAGGATTACGTAATCCAGCTCAGACAGGTTACATATCCTCACCGGCGCATTGCGCTCAAATTTTGATTGGTCTGCCACAAGAATACTGGTGCGGGCATTTTTCAGAATTGTCCGTGAGACAGCAACCTCACGGCTGTCAAAGTCCAATATGGACCCATCAACATCAATCGAGGATGCGCCAATGACGGCGTAATCAACTTTGTATTTGGCAATGAACTCGACAGCATCATCACCAACAATTGCCCCATCGGAGCGCCTAACACCCCCACCGACGATTACCAGATCCCGCAATTTCGAGTCACGCAGAATCTGAATGACATTGATGTTGTTGGAGATGACTACCAGCCCGGAGTGCTGTGTCAAAGCGTGAGCGACCTGCTCGGTCGTCGTGCCAATATTTAAAATGAGTGAGCAGTCATTGGGAATCAGACCAGCCGCAATGCGCCCCACCTTCTCCTTACCATCAATATTGAACAGGCGTCTGTCCTCGTAGCCGATGCTGGAGGTCGAGACAAGTCGGCGCGCACCCCCATGGATCCGGCTGGCCAGACCACGGTCACAAAGTTCGCCAAGGTCTCGCCTGACGGTCTGTGCCGTGACGGTAAAGCGCGCTGCGAGCGTTTCCACATCCACTTTCCCAATGGTGCGGAGTTCCTCAATTATCTGTTCCTGCCGTTCATTCAGCGACATCCAGCCACACTTTCAAATCAGCTCTTTCGCTCAATTTTTCACTTTATTTGCCGATGTTCAACCAACATTAGTTCATTCGGAATTGCAACATAAATTTTCATTTATGTATTTTTGAATGCAAAACGAACACAAAAAAATAAAATAAAATGGCTTTTTTCAGCCAAATTTTGAACTCGAGTCGAGTTTTTCCTTAAATATTTTTAATTTGACAAGCGTTTAATGTTCGTATGAAAATGAGTACAATCGCTCAAAGCGATGTGATAACAACTGGGAGGAGATGTAATGCGAAAGTATTTAGTCTCAGCAATCGCAGCAGTGTCTGTGGTTGCTGCAACATCGTCAGCACAAGCCGATATGGCAGCTGCAAACAAATGGATTGAAAGCGAATTTCAACCTTCAACTCTGTCAAAGAGTGAGCAAGCCTCTGAAATGGAATGGTTTGTTAACGCTGCGACACCATTTCAAGGGATGGAAATCAATGTTCTGTCCGAAGGTATTCCAACCCATTCCTACGAGTCAGAAGTCCTGACAAAGGCCTTTGAGGAGATCACAGGTATCAAGGTCAATCACCAGATCCTCGGCGAGGGTGAGGTGGTGCAGGCTGTTC
>ERZ802819.1963-NODE-1963-length-12073-cov-4.83_pt1 | contig 12073 bp, 12 predicted proteins | sample MGYA00345647_ERZ802819 | MGnify/ENA primary metagenome ERZ802819 (study PRJEB30503, sample SAMEA104212355) | marine metagenome | biome: Westerlies Biome; feature: [SRF] surface water layer (ENVO:00010504) within the epipelagic zone...; material: water... | reverse complement strand
CATTTGCTCTGCAGCTTTAACGTAGTTCTCTCCATGTTTGAAATAGTAAACCCCTACAGTTGCATGGTTACTTATGGGTTTTTTCTCCGCAACCTCTTGAACGAACCCGTCTTCATTAAGTTTTGCGTATGACCATTTCGGATGCGAGGATTCAAATGTAAGTATACCTCCATCTGTTTCATCGCCTATCATTGAGTACATGAATTGATTGCTATCCCAATGTAAGAACTGGTCTGAGTTTGCTATGAGTAGCGGCTCTTTATTGTTTATGAAACTCTTTGCTAGCAAAGTTGTGCATGCCGCCCCTTCTGTTATGCCTTCCACTTGTATGATCTTGCAGTTTGGGGCTATTAGATTTAAAGTATGTTGTAGTGAGTATTTTTCGTAGTGCGATTTCTGTACTATGAATATATAGTTGGCGTTTATATTTAAGCTCTCAACTACAGCTTGTATCATTGGCTTTCCTTTTACGTCTATGAGTGGCTTGGGGAAGGTGTAGCCCGCTTGTTCAAACCTGCTTCCGGCGCCAGCCATTGGTATTAGGACGTTCATACTTCCGCCTTCCCACTTCGTCTTTTCGTAAGGTTTATCTTCGATTTTGTTTATGTAGTTCATAATTTTATTAAAAGTTAAATCATCAGGGTTTTCGATGGCTCCTAGGTGTGCCCCTGAGTTTAGAACAGCTTCCCTCCCTGTGTTAGAATCTTCTAGTATTAGCGTATTCCTTGATGGTATACCTGACTGCGTCATAATTTTATAATACATTTCCGGGTTGGGTTTTGATCTTAACACATCTTGGTTTGATACTATATGGTCAAAGAAATGTAATATTTTTTTATTATGTAAAGATGCTATTATACTGTCTCTTACTGAATTTGATGCTACTGATAATTTAAAATTTTTATCTTTTAATTTTTGTAGTATTAATGATAGCCTTCTATCTTCTACATAATTATTCATTAAATTTAATGTTATTTCTTGCTTTCTTTTCCAAATTTGGTTATATATGCTTTTGGGTAAACCTTTGTTTTGGGTTAGTAGTTCTAATTTTTTCGTGGTTGGTAGCCCGTCGTAAGTTGATAGGTGTTCCTCTTTGGTTATTGCGAAATCTGGACATAATTCCCGTAATGCAGCGTCAAACGATTTGAAGTGTAGCTCTCTGGAGTCTATGAGTACCCCGTCTAGATCGAATATAATTTGTTTTATCATTTTATAAGTTTTAGTAATATATTATTGAAAGAGGAGGATCCTGTCAACTGTTTATATTTACATTGTTGAATATTTAAGCACATTGTTAATACGGATTCTGGTACTTTAATCATGTACTCTGGGTATCCTTCATTCCATAACATTTGGATTGCTGTAGCGATACTGAATATACTATTCATGTATTTATTCATTTGGTCTGGGTGCCCTACTGCGATTTGATCATTAATTTGATTTGGTAAAGAAGCTTTATCATATACAAAACTAAATGCAAATTCTTTTTTTAACTCTTCTTCATGGTTGTATATATTTGTACTTTCGAATAGCGGTAATCTTATGTGTTTGTTTTTTGCGCAATCTTTTATTTCGTGAACCTTTATTTGTTCTAATACTTCCACGTCAGGCCTTAGTCTTATTATTAAATCGTACTCTTTTTTCTTGTAGGCCATATGATCTTGAACCATAGTGTTTAAGATTTTGAGTCCTGCAGTCATCGGTATTAATCCTGCTCCTGGCTGGCATGGAAGTTTGTCTGTGGGGCCTAGGTGATCCATTGTTTCTTCAAAATTTAAGATCCTGCGCTTGACCGGCTTGTAGAAGTTGCAAAAATCATAGGAAGGTTGATCGTCCCATGTAGTTACGAATATATCTGGCTTTAGTGGCCATATGATATTCTCTAAGATTGACATGCAGCAATCTTCCCAGTGGTCTAATTTACCACTAAAGCAGAGTGCAACCTTTATTTTTCGACCCTCCTTATGATGTGCCTGTCTAGATTTTTACCTTCTAGGTTGGGGTTTAGAAAGAAGTTATTGGATTTAATTAAATTCATAAGTGCGCCTACCATTATTTCAGCATCATACTCTAGGGGGTAATATAATTGTGGAAATGTTAGCCACCTGGTTTGGAATGCTAGGGGACATATATGTGGGTCTTTGCATTCTTTTGCCCAAGAAAGTGTTGGTATGTTGAAAGTGTAGCCAAAATATTTTATGCCAGAATCGATGGCGAGTAACCCTGCGCTTGATTTGATCATTGATATTATTGTGGGCAAGCTGTCTGATACTATTTTTACGTGACCCTGCTTGTCTACATTCTCCTTTATGAAATCTTCAGTTGACGGGGTTGATAGGACTTTTATATCAAACAAAGGGGGTATGTTGGATATAACTTTATTTATATAACTCTTACTCATTCTGTGGTTGTTTCCCATATTGTCTGAAGCTAGGTGGAGTACGATATAAGGTTTACTCGCATTATAGGGTAATATTTCTAGGCTTGGTTTTGGGAAGTGGTAAAAGTAATTTTGCCAGTGAAAGTCATAGTATACCCACTCCATCCAATCTAGGTGGAGGTTGTAAAACTTGTCGGAATTTAGCATTTGGATTTTTTGTTCAGGATCTGTGTTATTAATGTGTGCTGCAAAATTTTCAGAACCAAACTGCGAGGATATCTTGTATTCGTCTGACTGTCTTTTGAGTAAGGTTCTACTTGAGTAGTAATTATACAGACCGAGCAGGGTGTCTGACTGGAGGCTTTTACCTCCTGTGTCTGAGAATAGGTGTATTTCTGCACCAGGATACTTGTCTAGTATGGCGGGAACAAACCTGTTGGCTAAAAGATGATCACCTAGCCCGCCCTCCATTCTTACTGATATTTTCATCAAGCGTGAATCCCCCTTATGAAGATGTTGTTTTTATCCTTGACAAAGGTTAGGAGTTCGGTCGATGTCGTCCCATTGAGTTGGCATCTATTTATGTGTCCATTTTCTGACAACCTTTTAAGGCTGTCTGATATCCTGCTTAAGGATATGTCGCCTAGGTCTTTGCACATCTTGACTCTATTTATGTATACAGGTTTCCCGTGGGCAGCCTTGCTACATAGGTACATATATATCATGATATCTGAGGGTATCATCCTCTTGGATATCGTGTCTTTAAAAATTTCACTAGGTATGGATATGAATTTCTGTCGCATGTTTGATATATTATTATAAATTTAAATATAAGTCAAGATTGTTTTTTCACACGAGGGCGTTTGAAAAATCCTTCGCCTATTAATTTAGATAAATATTATATTATATATAGGTATATACTACTGGATATAACTTGCTTGACATATTATTCTTGTTATGTTATTCTAATAACTTAAATGAAAATCATAAAAACCCAAACATCGTCATCAATATTTTACTATATTAGTTCTGGGAACTGGAGTTCTATGGTATCTGCGAGATCAAGGAAGGATGCACTCAGGGATTTATTTAATGATATTATTAAAAATCCTGGAAGATACGGTCCCATAGGTACTGTTATAGTATTAATGGATATTGATGAAGCTATGAAAGACTTAACACTAGAAAATGCGCTTAAATTTATATCAACAGAGGAAGCTCTGGAGATGGTCGGCGATCCAAGTATAAGTGAGTATATATTAGGAGAGGGAGGTGCTAGTGAATTTTAATGTAATAGGAGTAATGGGCAACGCTCGGTGCGGTAAAGATACTGCGTATCTTTCAATTAAAGATATATTTTTTGACTTAGACGTTCATCGAGTTGCTTTCGCAGACGAACTAAAGAAAGAGTGCGATGGCTTTCTTAGGGATAATGTAGGTATTTCGGCATTTACTGAATCTCCAGAGGAGAAGGAGATTATTAGACCCTTTTTAGTTACATATGGAACTCATGTTAGAAGGAAGTTGGACCCTAGCTGTTGGATTAAGAAAGCGGAAGAATCTATGTGTTATGGGGAGGAAAGTATTAATGTTGTTACAGATACTAGATATCCTAATGAGGCAAAATGGGTCAAGAAAAACAATGGCTTATTAATATTCCTTAACAGGAATGGAATAGAACCAGCAAATGAAGAAGAGGCATCCAACAACCCAATACTACGCTCAATGGCAGATGTAGTAATCGAAATGCCAACTTTCCAAAAAGACTATTTATCAAGATGCAGACATATAATTCAGAATCAGTTAAACGACTTACAGATTTAGAGCTGTGTAGCTTGATCAAGCAATGCAATTCTAACGAAGCCTTAGAAGAGCTAAATGATCGACATGGAGCGCTAGTTGTTTCTATAGCTACAAGAATGTCCAAGAAATATGACAATTGGAATATAACTCAAGAAATCATAGATGACGCATATTATATTATGTACCTTTCCGCATTAAAGTATAAGCCAGACAAGAAAACTAAATTCTCAACATTCGTTGGTAACGAAACCAAATGGGCCTACTTGAATAAATGTAACAAATTTAAAAATCAAGTATTAAACACATCCAAGCTAGAGCTAATAATGAAATTCATACCGTCTACCACTCAGAATAAATCAGTACAAAATGAATTGCTAGACTGTATTTACTCATTAATAGATACTCACCCCGACGTAAGAATGCATAAAATATTTAAATTAAGATATCAAGTAGGAAAAAATAATAATGTAATGCCTTGGCATTTAATAGGCTACAAGCTTGGACTAAGTGCTCAGGGCTGTATTAATATACATAATTCAGGAGTATCTTATTTGAAAGAAAAACTAAAAAAAGAAGGAGTATTATGTTAAATAGATTTTCAGCAATCGGGAACTTGACGCAAGATCCACAACTAAAGCCTGTGTCGGATAAATATAAGGTGTGCAAATTTACAATTGCAATCAACAATCCCATTAGAAAGACGGTGTTATTCATGGATGTCGAGACCTGGGGTAAGACTGCAGAGAACTGCCAAAAGTTTATATCTAAAGGTTCGTCTGTAGCGGTAGACGGCAGGCTCGATGCCAGTAAATGGCAGGATAAAAACGGGGCAAATAGGACAAAAATATTTTGTACTGCAGATAGTGTGCACTTCCTAAAAGGGAAAAGTACCGAAGAAACCCAACGACCACCCGCCCAAGAAGGTTTCGACGAAGAAGAGGATCCAGACGAAGTCCCATTTTGATGAATGAAATCATAATAAAATGCCCAATAAATCATCTTTCTTACGGCAATATATCTTACAACATACTAAGAGAACTATTTAAGTCAGGTATAAAAACGTCTATATTCCCCGTATCAAATAAGATAGATATATCAACTTACGACAAGACAACCAAAGATTTTTCAGACTGGATACAGGAGGGGGTAAACAGGAGGTACAAGCATTTAGAAAGAGATGCCCCATTCCTAAATATATAGCACATAGCTGGGGCGGAAGAAAGGATATCCAACAATTCGATATTATATACATTTCACGAAACCAGCGGGGTAACAGCACAGGAAAAGAACATATGTAAACTATACAACAAAGTTATCTTTAGTAGTACTTATTCCTCAGACAACTTCGCCAACTCTGGATTAGAGACTTGCGGGCACGCAAACCCAGGCTTTGACGAGGATCTGTATGTAAATGATTCATATAAACTAAATAATAAAATACATTTTGGAATAATGGGCAAGCTGGAAAACAGGAAGCATACCATAAAGTTAATAAAACTATGGATTAAAAATTTTGGAAACGATCATAATTACCAATTATCGTGCTGCGTAGTAAACCCATTCCTGCCTAAAGATCATATTAACAAACTAAAAGAAGTTGTATTCAACGGAAGAAATATAACGAATGTAAATTTCCTTGAATTTATGCCAAAGAATTCTCAAGTAAATACTTACTTAAACTCAATAGATATTGACATTGGAGGAGTGAGTGGTGCAGAAAGCTGGAACCTACCCTCTTTCAATGCCACATAACTAGGCAAGTGGAGTATAGTATTAAACTGTACAGCCCATAAAGACTGGACAAATAAACATAACTGCATCCTAGTTGAGCCTAATGGGCAAGACAATATAGAAGACGGAGTATTCTTTACGAAAGGTTCGGAATTTAATAATGGAAATAAATACTCATTCAATGATGAAGATTTTGAAATTGCATTACATAAAGCTATAGACAAAGTAAAGAATAATATAAAAAATGAAGAAGGATTAAAATTATCTAAAATTTTTACATATAAAAATACATTAAAAAATATTATAAAACATTTTGATATATAAAAACAATATTCATATTATATATTGTTATGCCATTATATGTTTTTCAGCATCCTGAGTCAGGAGAAGTAGTAGAAGTTGTTCTGGGTATGAATGACGACAAGTTCTATATGGATGAAAAAGGAACTGAATGGAACCGTGTATTTCTCGCGCCCAATGCAAATATAGACGCCGATATCGATCCATTTTCATCAAAAGGTTTTGTTGATAAGACAAACACAAAAGGCTCCATGGGAGACCTTCTAGAAAGGTCTAAAGAGATGAGCGATAAAAGAAAAGATAAATTAGGTTACGACCCTGTTCAGCAAAAATACTTCAAAGAATACTCAAAAAAAAGGCGCGGAATGAAACATACACTAGATAGATAGATAAAATATCACAATTCCTGGTGTAATAGTATACATGCCGGACTATAAAAAGAACCCTATCTTTAACTCTGACATCAATAGGATTCAGAGCCATGAGCCAAATATAACATTTGGTTACTCTTGGGATGACGTATCAGGAAGATGGATCCCAACAGCTAAAGATATAACTGTTGACATGCGTTCCACGAACGCAATTCTAGAGGGAATATCTGGCGAACTATCAAATATTCACGTTGACGTAGAAGTAGATAGTGACACCAGGTCGCATGAACTACTAGAATCCATATCAGGCTCCCTAGAAAGCGTGGGAATGGTTGACGATGCTAGTACGCACAGGTTACTGTCAGGAATCTCTGGACAGCTTTCAGATATACATGTGGACGTAGAAATTGATAGCGACACAAGATCTCATGAACTTTTAGAATCGATATCCGGGGCAGTCTCAACATTAAGTAAAGTAGACGACGAAACTACACACAGGTTGCTCTCAGGGATATCTGGAGAACTATCAGAGATACATGTTGATGTCGCAATAGATCACGATACTAGGTCTCATGAGTTATTAGAGCAAATTTCAAACTCCGTATCCAGCCTAAATAAAGTCGACGACGAAACTACACACAGATTACTCTCAGGAATATCTGGAGAACTATCAGACATACATGTTGATGTTGCAATAGATCACGACACAAGATCCCACGAACTACTTGAATCAATTAAAGATGGAATTTCAAACCTAGGAGATAGTAACGACGAAGTCACACACGAATTATTAACGGAGATTTCAGAAGAGCTTTCTAAAATTCACATTGATGTAGAAATCGACCATGATACAAGATCTCACGAATTACTAGAATCTATTTCGGGCAACATTGGCAACCTAGGGGATAGTAGTGACGCAGAAACTCATAGGCTTCTACAAGAAATATCAAATGAATTGTCAAACATTCATGTAGACGTAGAACTTGACCATGACACACAAACACACCAGCTGTTGGACGATTTTGCAGAACAAAACAGAGAAGATCTGAACCAGATTAATGAAAGTTTAAAATTAATTGACGTAAATATCATAGGCAACAACCTATCAGATACAGAAACGCATAGGATATTATCAGGGATTTCTGGACATGACGACTGTCATTACAGGCAAAACCAAAGGATGCTTGGGGCGATTAAGGATGCTTCAGAAAACTTAAACCTTTCAGTAGAAGAGCTCAAAAAAGACTTTAGAGAAGTTACATACCACAAGAAAGTATTTGAGAAGCACGTATTAATGCCTGAGCAATCTCCAACTCAAGCACCACAAGCTCCCTTTTCCTTCGAAGAAAAAATATTCAAACTAAGAAAAGATAGGCAAAACAGTGAATATTTATTTATGAAAGAATCCTATGACGGAGTCGACCGAGATAGATTAGAAGATATGGAAGAATCTATGGGGTTTGCGATTTACGGAGAGAAGTACGTGGGAGACGATGCAGATTGGCACAGCTTCTTTCCGCTCGCTAAACGACTAGGTAACAGTGATAGGATTAATTTATTTAATAATGACATATATCCTTTAGAAATAAAGTTCCAAGGGGGAGACTCCACATGGATTGATCCAGGTTATAAAGTCGAAATGTCAAAAGAAGAGGCATCTCAATTATTTATAAGGAATCAATTTGCCATCTCAAAATTTGAAGTAGAATATTCCCTGCAGAGGCTATATACCCCAGAAGAACAATTCACAAGAAACGACGAACACGAATATACCCTAGGTCACCAAACTTACGGCAGAGTTGGCTTAACCTCTATGGCTATAAGTGAAAGCTTTCTTTATGTTAAATATTTAAATAAATGGAAAAGAGTGGCAATAGCTAGTTGGCAAGATATAGATACGAGAACCCAACACGCGTTCCCAATATCTTACTTTGATGCATATTCCGATGTAAATTATCTTTACCTAAACGCGAACGAAGGCGAAAGAAGGGTTCTCATCACAGATTGGGAAACTACAGATAAAATACCAATAGATAGCCACAACAAAATCTGGGCAGATAATGATTTTATATACGCAAAACTACCAAGCAGGCTAGACGCCATCTGTGAAGACAGGTTAGGGCATTCATCTTGGAAAAGATACCCTATAACAATTTTTAGTAAATCATGAAGATAAGTAAATTCAAAGATATAGATAACTACCAAGACAGAAAAGACAAAAAAGATGTCACAGATCTACTTGGAGGCATAAAAGACTCAAGTGAAACTACTGCGATAGAGATATCTAACGTATCTTCAGGGCAGCAGGATATAATCGACAGACTAGAATCAGTTCAAGATAGAATTGAAAAACTTCCCGCTAGATCCGACGGGACTAAGATATTTAGCCAAAAAGTAGAAGAAGACCTTATTATACTAGAGAGCTCAGATGAACTATTCTCAATAGAACAAGATTGTGAGGATTTCTTCGATAGGACATCTCAATTACCAGAGGTAAATCAGTTTTTTATTTTATCAGAGGAAGCCGAGGACAATAGGTGTGTTAAGCGAACTTATAATTTTGACCTAGAACAACCCTTAGGAATAAGGCTCGACAGTTACCTAGGGGACGAAAACGGATTTATTAACGCTTTTGGGCAGTTAGAAAATAAAAGTTCAGACATAACCATAATAAATGATACTTTATACAAACTGAGGCTAAGGATGGACGATGTGAAGTCGGATATTAGCATTGAGGACGGCTTTTCAGCAACATTCAACGACCTCGAAAATGACAACATCTTATCCTTCAAAAGAGATCACACTATATCTGGTTACGTTTTAAACTATGTGGTTGAAGGCAAGATGAACTCATGAAAATCACTCCCCACAAAAGCCTTGTAAGAGAAATTGCTCCTGGAGTAATTGTCGTCGGAAATAACCCTTTTGCTCCAACGCTAAGACTAGACGAACTATCCTCTAAAGCTCAATTAAATAATGAAGACGTACTAGTTAAACCAGATTTAACCAACATTTCAGGAGACAGTTTAGACTATAAAAACCTACGCTCCATTTCGGGACTTTTTGAAACCCGCCCTAATGTCAAAGGCTTGGGTGTAATGCTCTCCGGAGACCTAGACAGTCAAATTAACGACTTAATAAACCAAGACCAAAACACAATATCAGAACTAAATATCGCAAGCGGCATCCTAAACGAAACGTTTGAAAACGCAAGCGGAATATTAAATGATAAAATTACATACGAATCTCAAGTAAGGCTCACCAAAGACGATGGATTATACCAATCAATAATACTATCAAGTGGAATCTTAAACGATAAAATAGAAGAAGAGTCCCTAATAAGAAAGTTTAACGATGAAGAAATAAATACCAAAATAGATACGTTAAACCAAAATATCGATAACAAAATAAATTTAGCTAGTGGTGACCTACGAAACTCTATAAGCGAAATTAACGGTCAGCTCGAAATAGAAACTAACTCTAGAGCCACAGTTGATAGTAACTTAAATCTTAAAATAGATGAAATTAGTGGACGTTTAAATTCAGAATCCCAATCAAGAGAATATTCAATTAATTCGCTAGACCTAAAGGTAGACAACTTTAGTGGAGAGGTTGATTCAAAGATTGAAGATCTTGAACAAAATGCCTTAGGAATAAGTTACTCGGAAGCGGCAGACCTAGCAAAGAAATGGGCAATAATACTAGGTTAAAATTATATCAATTCAGACCTTCTATCGAGAGAGAAGCCTGATTGATCCTGCACAACTATCACTTCTTGCTCTACATCACCCTGCCGATAGACTACTAAATTCCGGTCGACCGCAGATACGTTCGGAATTTCCCTAGACATTGTGATTATAGAGCCGGTTCTCTGAAAAACCTCAGAAACCGGAATGGCACCTACGCCACCTTGAGACTCCCAAGTATAAACAGATGCCCAATAAGCAAGGCTCATTGCGGACATACCCGCACCATTGGACGCAAGATACACATCGTCAGAACTTTCACTCCTTATATCAATGATCACAATATCCTGAAGTAAAACTGGATCACCCCAGGCATCTACACCCATGGAATGAGAAACCTCTAATACATAAGGTCTATTTGCACTACTAGCACTATTTGCCCAGGCTGTAACGTAAGTCTGGTATTCAGGCGGGGTAGCGTCTTGCGCGGCCATTTGAAAATCTGCAGGAACCACAGTATTAGGAGCTATCCTTAAAGATAGGTCTGAAGGAGCATCTATTTGAGCGTGGTTGGCATTATCATTCTCCATATAATAAGTATTACCTTGAATAACATGAGTATGAGTTGATCCCAAGCCTTCGGAACTTAAGTAAACAGGGTAATAATACCCCTCTCCATTGGAGCCGTCATCACCATACACCCATAGAGGCTGATTAATAGGCGTAAAATCTTGTCGCTCAATATCAAAATTTAAAGTAAAGTCCCCGTTTGTTAGGCTATCTATACTAAAATTAGAATAAAGATCCAAGCTATCACTCAGGGTCAAGGGGATAATAGGGAGTTCTTGCTGTGCCGAAGTCAGTTCTAAACCACTATCGGAATCTTTTATTGAAAAAGAAAGCCTAGCGGAAGATAAAGATTCTGTATGAATTTCTGAAACGTAAAAATTAATCTGTTCTGCCTCAGTGAAATGCGATGGGTTTTGCCCGTTAGCTGCAGTAATAATTAAGTCCTTTTTTGGCTTAGTAGATATTTCTACAGATGCAGACTCAGTCTCGGGGCCAAAAGAAATTATAGTAGAACTGTTAGTAAATGATGTAGCTTCGTTATTATCAGGGGTTATCGTAAAAGGGTATGCATTAATCGCCTGGGTGTTACCAGCTAAATTACCGCTCAGTGTCACGTATTCATTATTTCCATTTACTATCGAAGCAAGTTCTTCTACAGTAGGGTATGACGTGGCTTTGAACTTTAGGTGAATTAGCTTTAAATTATCTTTACTCGTATAGTTATCTGTAACCTCAAACACAAAAGGTTCAGCCAGAGAGTTATCTAAACTAAACGTAAACCTCATAAGATTAACATCATCCGAAGTCTCGATTGTATGCCACACCATCTGTCCATATGATAGTCTTCCACGAATATCAGCAAGCGGAACACTAAAACCTGTTTGTTGAACGCTCTCAGTGTTATGATTTAAAGGTACGGCTATTATTGGTTTAGGGTAAGAATTGTTATTAGGACCGGTGCCATCGTTAACAGCCAAATTAGCAACATAGATCGAATTTCCGCCACTTGGGTTACTAGGAATAGCTATTAATCTACTTAGGTTCGAGTAGCTATCGCTAAATTGGTACGAAACTTTTTTATTAAAAAAATAAGCTTCCACTAAACCCGAAGAACTTATGCCGTATCTTACTTGTTGCCATTTTCCAGTATTAGGTCTACCCGGATACCATTCTCCAGATTCAGCTAAATCTGTACCTGAAGTTATATTCCTAATAACAAGCTTTCCATGTTG